>Ga0233439_10006138_pt1 | contig 10797 bp, 18 predicted proteins | sample SI_123_September_6_FD_182713 | JGI IMG/M metagenome (GOLD analysis project Ga0233439, IMG submission 182713) | Seawater microbial communities from Saanich Inlet, British Columbia, Canada - SI_123_September2016_100_MG | ecosystem: Environmental > Aquatic > Marine > Inlet | place: Canada: British... | reverse complement strand
CAATAGCATTTGATGTTGCATAAAATACATTTTGATCTGTATCAATAGTTCTGGTAATTTTGTTTTCTGCATTTTTAATAATTGTTCCTAAAACAGAATCAGTTAAAACTTTTGGAGTACCTGAACCATTATCTACTTCAGTATATCCTCTAATATCAGTTCTTAAATTGTCTAAAGTGTATGCCATTATCCGTTTACTACTCCTAATGTTACTGGTCCTGCTGAACAGTTTGCTCCACCACCAGATATATTTCCTGATGTAGCAGTACTAGCACTTGTTATATAAAAATAATTTATAGGTTGTGTTAAAGAATCTGTTGTGGTTGCTCCTGTAACATTTCCTGCTGAATCTATTTTTCCTAATGCAATTGTAAAACCACTTGCATTATTTAAATCACTTACATTATCAAAAGTTGGAATGTTTGCAAAAGCTTGTAAGTTTTTTGCATCTGCTGGATCAGAACCACCAGGTCCTGCAGAAGTTACTTGAGGATTTCCTCTAAATCTTACTATATCACCCGCACTTCTTTGATGATCTTCTGAATAAACATTTACATAAGTTGCTCCACCATATTTAATAGATGTGAACGGATTATTACCTAAAAGAATTAAACTTGTTTTAGACGCTGGTTGTGGTCTTGGATTGTATAAAGCTTGTGGATCACTTCCTACAGGTTTTGGACTTAACTGTGGTTGCTTTGCCTCAAACTCTGAACTGTGAACTAAAGATCCATTCCATTCTCTGACCATTTCATCGTAAGGAAATGCCATTCCTGATCTATCAGAAATTGCTAATGCGTGTTTACCTGATGCGTACTTACCCATTATATTCCATCTCCATAAAATGTTTGTGGTGAAATGAAAGTAGATGTTCCTTGATTATCTGCATCAAGTGCTCTTAATAATTCACTTTCATATCTTCTTTCCAATTCTTGACTAGTGGCTGGTGAATATTTTAAACTTAAATAATAAGCTAGTCCAGACATCATACAAGGATAGAATCTATTTACTACATCTGATGTATTATTATAATCTCCAACATCTTGAATTTTAGATAAATAATAAAAACAAAATTGAAAATTACTTGGTGTAGTTGTACTTGACACACTTGAACTTGGAGTTGCATATAAAAATACACTTGGGTTTAATTTTCTTTCTACATAATATTGTGAAGGAGTTCCCTTTGTTAATTTATTTGGTGTTGCTGAATAAGCAGACCTATCAATTTTTGTAAGGGCTATATCTACGGGTGCAGTAGGTGTAGAATTATTTCTGTGATATGCTTCTAATACTGAATCAATGTCATTAGGAAAATTTTCTGAATCAGATGCATAGTTATATTCTGCTTGTCCTTCTACTAATGGAATTTTTGCAAGTTTAACTTTCCATAAATGGACTCCTCTATTTCCCCATTCTTGAAACATTATATTTAAAGATCTTCTTGCAGATCTTAATTGGTAACCTGTTCTAGTTCCTCTTACACCTGTTCTTTCAAAAGCTTCTTCTATAACTTCATCTATTTGTGGATTAAATTCTGTAGTTTGAGAAGTAGGTGAAATAGTTTGTGCAGTATTACCCATACCTGCGTGTGCAGTACAGTAATAAAATAATAATGGAGCGCCTGTGGTTCTAACCGGTGCAACAACTATAGTTGTTTTTGCTCCAGCACTTCCTGGTGTTCCTGTTGTAGTAACACCTGTTGTGTAAGCTGCTACAGGACTGTTATTTGGATTTGTAGAAAAAGCTAGTATGTGTGTAGCGTTAGAAGAATCTGCTTGATCGAAGATATAAGTATTACCTTCTTGTAAATAGAGTACAGGACTGACCTCACCGTTAATATAAAATTTATTAGCGGTACCATATTGATTAGTCCCCGATGCTACGGTTACTGTGTAAGTTATTGTAGCCACAATTTTACTCCTACGTAAATGTTATAGTAACACTTGCTGTAGCTGTCAAATCTAAATAAATGCCTTCATCAAAACGAATTCCAGAACCTGGAAGATACATTTGTAGACCTTCAGTCCCAAATTCGTATGTAGCAACTGTTGTTCCACTTGCTCCACCAGTTTTGAATATTAATTTAGACCCAGAAGCTGCTTCAGCTTGAATAGAAGTTAATCTAGCCAGTTGTGTTGTAGGAACCATTTGTCCGTCTCCAGTAGCGTATGCTACTAATTGATCACTTGAATATGAACCCATTTGTTCTCCTTAAAATTTATGTGTGGGCCGGAGCCCACACTTAATTAGTTATTAGCTTAAGTTATTATTTTGTTGGTACAAAATAGTAGCTCTAATTTCACCATCACTCGTAGCACCAGTACTCGTCCATGTCAGTTTTAGGTCTGCAGTTCCTGTATCAGCCCAAGCCAATGCACCACCAGCTTCTGTTGTTGGATATGCTCGTCCAACTCCTGAAGCGATTGTAACTGAATATGAGTTAAGCAAAGATGTGTTCCCACCAACTGTATCTCCAATACTGAAAACACATGTAGCACCAGCCATTACTGTAGGCTTGTCAAGTACTATATCAATGATTTGTGAGTTAGCTGGAATAACGACAGTAGTAGAATTTGCAGCAGAAGCTCCACTATCAAGTGTAGCGCCCGTTGAAAATGTCTGTGCCATTACCACTTGTCCTGTGTTTTTAACATTTGAACCAAGTGTAGTTCCAGTTGTGTTTGAAATCGTTCCCGCTTTTATCGGTCCCGAAAATGTAGTTGTTGCCATATTAATATCCTCCTAGATATCTGAATACTGTCCCTAGGGTTGTCGACTATACGCGTCAGCATTCATCATTTATTAAATGTATAGTGTAAATATTATATAGTAGATTTAAGTAGAGCGCAAGAGGGCTCTGTGTATGTTGTGATTTTATAAAATGTAGCTTTTAAGTAGCTACTGATACTGCTGGTGCAGCATTAATGATTGCATTTTCTCTGTCTGCAATCTTTGATTCTTCGAGTTTGATCTCTGTAATAACATCTCTAATAGCGTTATCAATTCTGACCATATCTAGAGTATATCTGCCTTCTTGCTCATACTCCAGTTGCCACCTCAACTCCAAGGACCTCTTTTGTTTGTATAGGTCTTTGACCATCAACAACCTCCTCATAGGTTATTCTATTCCTCTTGGGATCATTCATTTCTCCAAGATATTCCCACTTTACACCTTTTTCTCCTATTTTGTCAACTATTGAATTTTCAATAGATTCTACGTTATCTTCAGCCAGAACTTCAAATTCTGTACCATATTGATAAGCAGCGATTTTTACTAGGAATTTTTTCATTCACATACCTTTATTTAGTAATTGTGGCGGAACAATGTCCCGCCACAAAAAATATTATTGATTACGTTGCGTTTGAACCAAAGATACCTCTTGGATCAGAAAATCCAAAAACATATCTTTCTCTCGCTTTGTATCTAACGTTTCCAGTATCAAAGTCACCTTCCATTGAAGTTTTGATAGGTGATCTATTGAAATGTTTAAGACCGTTAGGACAATCTGTTTTAATGAACCATTTTTTCGCAGCAGTCAGGTAGTTGTTTACAGTGTATCCACCAGAAACCATTCCCATGTTCTTAATTGCGTTGATGTCATTATCAGCTGTACCTGTTCTACCAGCAGAATTCATTAATCTGTCAGCAGTAAATTGAAGAGCTGAAGGAATTACCATTTTAACTCCTTGCGCCGCAATTTTTAGGCCTCTTTCATCAGTAAGCGCAGCAATGTCGATTAATGCTTGCTCTAATGAAGTTTCGTTAAGTTCAGCAGCTGTTGTCAATTCATTTGAAACAGTACCCGCTAATGTAGGGTGGTCAGTAGCGCAAAGCTCCTTACCATCTCCACCAGCATAAGTAGAATCAAATGCGTTGTTTAGTACTGCCGCACCTTTGATATTTTTAGTAGACGCCATAGATCTTGCTAAAGCTTTTGTATATCTAGACGCAAGTCTGTCATACAAGTTATCTTCGATAGCTTCTTCTGTGATAGCGAATGCTAATGCAATCGTTTCGTTAGTATAACGAGCTGTGAAAGTCTCTTGTGCATCATCAAATGATACTCCTTGACCTTCAGGTTTAACTGCCGCATTTGCAAAACCAGCTAACATTACTTCTTCTTCGAAAGCTCTGTCAGATGATTCAGTGTCAAAAATTGCAGTCCACTGCTCGCCGTATTGTTTGTACTCTAGTCCGAATAAAGCATTCAGACCAGGCTCTAGTTCTTTAACTAGTTGTGCTCTTGATATAGCCATAGTTTTATCTCCTTATTCGCTATTAGTTGTACAGCGCAGAACCCTTCATAATAGTGACCACGAAGTTACAGCCAGCGGCTGTCTGGTCCTTATTTTCAGGATCGTTTGCGTTTCTTACTACTGTAAACATAGTTGTTGTAGCAGTAGAACCAACATCTAACGTAGAGATCGATTGACCATCTTTATTATCTGTTGCTGTGTAGTTGTTCATATTAAAGCCTTTATGTGGATTAACTCCAAGAAGAGTATCCGCTAAAGCCGCATCAGCTTTTACAACGTATTCCTGATTAGGATTATCATTGATAAAAGCTAATATGTCATTAGAACCAGTATTATAGTCCGTTGACGTTGCTTGTGATGCTACTACATTATTTGAGAATGTAGGTTTTCCATTAGAGTCAATAAAAAATGCTCCGTTGAAAACACCCACTAAAAGAGCAGAACTTGCTGTTGTCCAAGAAGTTCCCCCTAATCCACCATCATCAGTAGTAGTAAAACAAGCGTCCTGTGCCATACCAGCTTCGCCAGCAGTTGCTCCACCGTCGTTTAACGACATTGGATCACCTTTGTTTGAAGCTACGCCTGGCGCAGTTTGGATTTTGTATTCAGATTGTCCTGAAGTCGCTGGAGTATTTCCAACGTTCATAACCATTCTGCAACCAAATCCAGTTGTACTTGCATTTGCCATAGTATTTGTTTCCTTTATATGTACCTGCCCCGAAGGGCCTCCAGTACGGTTAATATATTTTGTTGGATAGGAATAGTTAAAAGATTAACTTTTCTTTGTACCACCAAAAGTTACACGAGTATTCGATTCCTTATGGAATTTCATACTTGGGTGCTGTTCCTTCATAAGATTGTTCTCTACTGCTTCTTCTTTAGCCTCGTTTTGCTTTTTATAATAAGCATCGATTTGAAGCGCAATCTCCTCTGGTATCCTAGCCAGCAATAGGCCGCCCACTCCGATCATTCCAGCGTATTTACCTTCAGTCATCTCTGGATATTGAGTGTCGGGATATTGGTCAGCTCTCACTAACTCCCATCCTTCTCTCAAAGATGATGCTACATTTTTAGCATCTGATGATCCAAGAATTTCGGATCGTATCCATTGATGTCTATATCCAGTTGGCGCTGGTGGTGCATCAAGTGAGTTGGGTGGAGTCCAAACTTTTTTGACTTCTATTTTGTCTCTAGTTTGACTCGCACGTGAAGTTTTTATTTTTTCATTTTCCATTTTATGCTCCTTCCGTGATTTTTAATTGTTTTGCATAAGCTTCTAGCGGCACACCTAATCTTTTAGCAATTGCTACCTGTGATTGTGTGAGTTTCACAGTTTTTCTGCGTCCTGTTGAGGCTGAACGTTTAGCCGAAGCTACATTTTGAACCGGTCTGGCTCTTTCTGTAGAAGTGCCCTCTACCTTATCAAATTTATGCGGAAATTCAAGTCTTATTCTTTTATCAACTTCCGTATAATATTCATTTGATTGAGGATCAAATCCTTCCTTTTCTACCAATGTTTTATGAATATCAAAGGCAGTATAAGTCATTGCAGAATCATTACCAAACCAATTGTTTCTAGAAGCCCAGTCTTCGGCTCTAGGATCACTTTGTTGTTGGGGTGCTCGTTGTTGAGGATTGATATTTACTTCTCTCTCACGCGCTTTTGGTCTGTTCTCCTGTGCAACTTTTAAAGAATTAACTCTAGCTTCATCCATTGTTAAAGCTGCTAATTGCTGTTGTGCTGCAATTTGAGCTTCTACATCTTGGGATTCAATAGCATTTTTAAGTGCTAGTTTTGCTGCTGCTAGACCTGTCTTAACTCTACTTTCAAATTCAGAAACATAAGAAGTGTCCATTTTAGACATTCTTCCTTCCATTTCATCATTTCTATGTTTAACAGATTGAGCATAAGCTACAGCTTCTTCTTTTTGTCTTTCTGCTTCTCTCATCTTACGAGTAAGTTTAGAAATACGTTTTTGAACGCTATCACTATATTCTTTTAACTCGTCCTTTTCTTCAAGTTTAGTTTCTCTTTCATTTTCAAAACTTTTATCTTGAGACTCGGATGAAGTAGCCGGTATTTCTTCTACCTCTATTTTTTCTTCTACAGGTGCTTCAACTTTTTCTGGTTCACCTTTATCATCTAAATTAATTTCAGTCGCCTGTTGATCGGCTTCACCTACATCAACTAAATTATCTACTTTTTTTTCGTCTGGCATAGTTTCCTTCCTATGTTGTTAAATGTAATGAAGAACTGATTCGGGATCACCTATGATCCCTAACACTTCATCATCGTTTAATATTCGCACTTCTCCACCTTCAATCGGTAAACGCGCACCAGCATATCTGGCAAACATTACCCAATCTCCTATTTTACACCACGGCTTATTAAATTTATCTTTGTCCGCATATGCAAGATCTCCCATTTTTAAAACATAACCACAAGTAGTTGCGATTCTTGCTTTATCTAATTGTTCTTGAGAAAATAAAATTCCACCTTTAGTTTTTTCTTTTGGTGTAAAAGGTAAAACTAAAAGTCTATAGCCTACTGGTTCAGGTAACTGATCCGCTATATCTTTAATATTGTGTTCGTCTAATCTTTTTGCGTGAGGTTGTTCTTTTTTTTCGGCGTCGTATTTATCTTGAAGTCCAAGTTTAATTTTTGGTACTTCCTTTTCCGATGTCGATAACGTTTCCTTGTTCATTTTCTTGCTCCTTTGGTTCTAGCAGGTTAGAGATTTCCTGTATAATTAATTGGTAGGCATGTGCCTGTCCCAACATATACTTGTATTTTTCCATACTGTCAACACCACCACTCATCATCGAATCTCCAATCTGTTGAACAGTAGCGTTCATTCTTTTTTTAAGTTTGTCTATTAATATTAAATCATCCATCTTCTCTCCTTATAGTTTGAATTGTTGTAATACTTTCATTTTTTCTTTCTTTTATTTTTACATTTACAACGAGGTGCAAATAACTGTCCTATTAGTTCAACAATGTAATCAATTTTTGAAAAAAAATTGTATAAAAATTTATCTATCATTTTTAGCAGGTCCATTATCCTGTTGTGGTTAAATTTTACGCTTTTCTCATTTTCTTCAAAGTCTCGGCTAATCTAGCACGTTGACCTATCTTACCTTTTTTCTTTGCAGCCGCAGCTAACTTTTTAGCAGGAATTTTTTTACCTTTTTTAATACCTAAAGATTTTCTTAAAGATCCTGGTTTCTTAATTGCTTTTTGTATCCAATCACCAGCCATTAAGAATTTTTTCCGTATGCTCTGCCTTTGCCTTTTGTAGCTTTTCCACAACCTCTAACTTTTCCACCACCTTTGTAGCCAGCGTTTAGTTCGTGGATAACTCTATTTTTTTCGGCACGTCTATTTGAATCCATTCTTTCAGAATCAATTCTACCTAATTCTTCTGCAAGATTCATTCTTCCTGTGTTTGCCATTATTTGCTCGCTCCTCTAGATTCATCTCTTCTAGATTTATAGCTTTGTGTTTTTGTAGACTCTTTTCCTCTTCGCATTCCTAAAGACTCGTCTAATCTGTCGTTAGCACCTTGTTTTTTTATATCAGATTTTCCGTATGGAAATCTGACATTTGATCTTACTCCGTTTTGTCTCATTTTTTTGCTCCGTTTCTAAATATTTGTGTTCCCTTTATACCATAAATGCTCGCCACGACAAGGATCCACAAATTTGTAAACCATGACGGCAGTTGGGAGAACATCTCAAAGAACAGTTTTACCTTGTCCATCGCTGTCGGATCGTCCGATACGACTGCCCAAGCCAGCACCAAAACGGGCAAACTTAAAATTATCAAAACTGCCTCGTCCTTCCAATCTGACTGACGGGCTTCTAAAAGTTTTCCCTGGTATTGTTCTTCACCCTGGGCCATTTTAGTAGCGTGCATTAACTGCGCGTCAGACATAGCCATTTTTGTTCTCTGCTTGTTAGCATAAATTTTACTACCAGCAGAAACGGCTAATTTAATTGCCGATAACCACATAGATTAGTACCATTTAGCTTTGACAGGTTTTTTATCAGCTCTCATTCTTTTTGTTCCTCTAACAGTCACTGTTTGAGTCTCAAAAGGATCAGTAGCTTGAATAGTAACCCCGCCAGTTTGATATCCATTTTTAGCGCCTAGTTCTGATACAACATTAGGTGCTTTTGCTTTTTTATTAGGCATATTTTTCTCCTTGATTTGATTTATATCTAGTTTTTTTTAAAATTTCTACCAAAATCGTGTCGTTTACTTTGGTCAGACATTTGTTGTTTAGTTAATGACACTCCAGCTCTTAATTCTGCTAGTTCTTCGTTCTGTTCTAGCTTTTCATCATGCTGTTGGTCGTTCATCATAGCTTTCATTTTGTCTAAATTCAATCTTTCTTGACCTTCTTCCTCTTTTCGCTCATTTTCCATTGCTTTTAGGTCGACTTCTCTTGATTTAATTTTCAATAATGGATCCCCAGCAAATTCACCAGTAATTTTTTCTTCTTCTTTAGCATAGTCTTCTTGCATTTCAGCAATTAACTGCGCTTTTCTAGCTTCAATAGAATTGGTTATTTGTTGAACTCGTTGTTGTTGTTGTTGCATTTGTGGATTTTGCATCATACCTTGTCCCATAGCCGGATTTTGTGCTCCCATTTGTTGCATTTGTTGTTGAATCATTTGTAATTCTTGTAATTCTTCTACAAATTCGATTTGTACTTGTTCTTGTGCCATTAAACTAATGTGTTCAAGTATATTTTTCTGCATTGCCGCCATAACTATTGGATTGTTCTGTACCATGTTTAATCTCATAAAGTTTAAGTGAGCATCAATGTGCGCTTTGTGGTCTTGACCAGGAAAAGCTTGGAATGGTTTTTGTGACATTGCTAAAATATGTTCTAATGCAGGGTCCATCGGCATTGGTTGTGCTGGTGGAGGTAAAATTGCATTAACATTTTTCACACCCAGCGCATCATACATAGATCTGTACGCTTGGTACATATTATGCATTTGAGGATTTGATTGCGCCAGTTGTAATTGACTTTGTGCAATAGATATTCTTTGCGTCTGTGAAAAGATGTTTGGATCTGCTACAGGTAATATATCTACTCTATCATCAAAGTCTTGTACTTTAATTTCTCTTGCTGCACCAGGTACATCATAAGGATAAACCGGTGGTAAGTATGATTTAAATACTTGTGATAATAATTTGAATTCTTCTTTTAGACCAACGTATAGTCTTTTGTGGATCGCTGACATTACACGTGAACCACGTTCTAAAAGTGCAACTGTAGTACCGACCGCGGCTTGTTGATTCATATCACCAACTTGCATATCAGAAATTGCTGCAAATCTTTGACCTGCAGATACTACAACACCCATTAACTGAAGCAATGTTGCATCAGGTCCTTTGAAAGGTAAAGTCATAAACTGATCTTTAATATTTCCACCAGGAGCATCTACATCTCTAAATTCTCCGGGTTGTAATGGTTGTGCGTCATCTCTAACTCTAATTCCTCTTGATTTAAAACCAGCTGGTAAGTTTGCTAAAGTTCCTGCATCTAAAAGTTGTCTCAAAGCTGCTGTTGCAGTTCTAGTTAATCCACCAATCATATGAATTAAACCAAAACCATAAAAACCTGTACCTGGTAAAAATTTAAATTGTACAAAATAATTAATTTTATTTTTTTTAGGATCTTCCGCTTGATAGTTTCGTCTTATAGATAAAACTTTACTATTTGCTTGCGCAACAGTAATAACATATGGAAGTTTAATTCCAGTAGGTTCACCATCTTCTCCAACATCTTCATAACCTTCTAAATCTAAATTAGTATGTATTTCATAAAGTGTGTATTGATCTTCTTGTGCGTCTTTAGAAATTCCTTCTAATTCTAATTTTTTATCTTCTAATTGATTTTCTGTAATAGGAGGTGTTCCTAATTCTATATCTCTATAAAATCCTGACACTTGTTGTTTTCTTAATTCATTTTCAGAAATTTTAATAACGTGAATAATTCCTTCTGCATCTTCTAAAGAGTTTGCAGAGTAAGGTACAATCAAATCATCAGCTGGAACAAACTTTGAAACAGCTCTACCTAAAAGATCATCATAATAAACTTTTTTAAAAGTAGATCCTGATAGAGGTAAATAAAATAACATTTGATCAAACTCTGGTTCATACTCTTTCATCTGATCCATAATTTGATAGTTCATAAAATCTTTAACACGTTTAGCTTGCTCTTCTTTGGGAACATCTACATTTCCTAAAATTTGAGTTCTAACCGGACCATCACTTGGTAATAATTCTTTATATGCTTGTGCTTGAAATTGTGTAACTGCTTCAGCAAGCACAGGGTGATTAACACCTGATGCACCTTTAAAAGGTTGCGTTCTTCTTTCGTATTTAAAACCTAAAAGTTCTAAACCGTTTCTATAGGTATCTTCCCAATCTGCTCTTGATTCTTTGTATTCTGTATATTGATCTACGAGTTTATGCCCTAAAGGCTCTAAAACACCATCCTCTAGAGTTTCTGCAAGGTTTGC
>Ga0233439_10006136_pt1 | contig 10803 bp, 8 predicted proteins | sample SI_123_September_6_FD_182713 | JGI IMG/M metagenome (GOLD analysis project Ga0233439, IMG submission 182713) | Seawater microbial communities from Saanich Inlet, British Columbia, Canada - SI_123_September2016_100_MG | ecosystem: Environmental > Aquatic > Marine > Inlet | place: Canada: British... | reverse complement strand
TACAACCGACGTAACCGGAACCGTTGAACTCCAAGATGGAGTTGAGATGGTAATGCCGGGCGACAACGCCAGCATGACGATCGAGCTCTTACAGCCGATCGCCATGGACAAAGGCCTCCGCTTCGCTATTCGCGAGGGTGGCCGGACCGTTGGAGCAGGCGTCGTCGATGAGATCATCGAATAAGTACGGCTTATAAAGCGATGAAGTGGGGCGGTGAATGCCGCCCCACTTCTGCTTGAAGCGAGGCAATCCATGGCCAAGAAATCGAAAGGAAATGTCGTCATTGTGACTCTGGAGTGTACCGAAGCGCGACCGCTCGGTAAGCCCCCCAGTCGTTACACGACGACAAAGAACAAAAAAACCATGCCTAAGCGTATGGAAAAGAAGAAGTACAATCCCTTTCTGCGCAAGCACACCCTTCATCGCGAGATCAAGTAGGTGTTGAAGACATGCTCCATGAGTATGTCTAAAGGGTTGTAATAAAAGGGATTGATGGGTTGGCACAGTTAATGCTTGACACACTATGCACGCACACCTACATTCCCGCCTCTTGTTCGGATGCCCACGCGCCCGAGCATCAATAACGCGTTACATATGAAGGCCAGTAGCTCCTAATTGGTAGAGCAACGGACTCCAAATCCGTGGGTTGGGGGTTCGAATCCCTCCTGGCCTGATCCGAATATAGGCAAATGTCATCGTGACATTTGCCGTAGCCAAATACACTCAACCTGGTGGGAGCGCGACGATGAATGTCGCTCGATACGTCAATATGTCCTTTGTAGGGCTCGCCCTACTCGCATGGGTCATTCTATCCGAATTTGCGGGTTGGGGACTTGGTCTGGCAGGTGCTGCCTACAATCCCGAGGTGCTCGGTCACAACTTCCGCTTAGCAAACCTTATCGGTTTGGGAATGACTGTTGTGATGACGCTCTACGTGAAGCGTCGCTATGCGACCCTCGCGATGGAGATCGGAAACGAATTGTCTCGCGTGACATGGCCTACTTGGTCCGAGACACGCCTCTCCACGATCGTGGTAATTATCGTCACCATCATAATCGCCCTTATTCTCGGAGCGTTTGACTACGTCTGGGCTCAACTGTCCTCGCTCGTGTACGACATCTAAGGAAGCGACTCCATGGAAGAAGAAGAGACAACGGTAGTTGAAGAAGAGGTCGAAGAGGCCCCTGCCGCCCCTACAAATCCAAATATGAATTGGTATGCGGTCGGAACATTCTCGAGCTACGAGCTGCGTGCGAAGGCCCTTCTTGAGGAGGGAATCGCCTCCAACGGACTCGAAGAACTCTTTGGTGAGGTGTTGGTGCCCACAGAAGAGGTAGTTGAACTTCGCGGCGGCGCGCGACGTACAACGCAACGTCGACTGATGCCTGGCTACATGTTCATTCAGATGGAAATGACTAGTGAGTCTTGGCACCTAGTTAAGGATACCGAAAAGATTATCGGTTTCATCGGCGACGACAAGAACCCCAAGCCTATGCCTAAGCGAGAAGTTGCCACACTGACTCAGCGTGACGATGAGGGCACAGCGCGACCCAAGGCCGTTCGTACCTTTGACGAGGGCTCCACAGTCCGCGTTGTCGACGGCCCCTTCCTCAATTTTAGTGGAACGGTTGAAGAGGTTAATCCTCAAAAACAGAAAATCCGCGTATTGGTCAGCATTTTTGGCCGCGCGACCCCTGTCGAACTGGACTTTATGCAGGTCGAAAAGATTTAACGGGCGTTTCACCACACCACCCTCGCTAATGCGGGTCGGGATGTCTCTCCAGACACGGTGTGGTAGCTCAAGGAGAAAAAAGAATGGCTAAGAAAATTACCGGCTACGTTAAGCTGCAGGTCCCCGCTGGGAAGGCAAACCCTTCACCTCCGGTTGGGCCGGCCTTGGGTCAACACGGCTTGAACATCATGCAATTTTGCAAGGAGTTCAATGCTCGCACCCAGGATCAGGCAGGCATGCTTATTCCTGTAGTGATCAGTGTCTACGGCGATCGTTCCTTCACCTTCATCACGAAGACGCCTCCTGCTTCTGACCTGATTAAGAAGATAGCGAAGATTAAGAGCGGCTCTGGCGTTCCGAACCGAAACAAGGTGGCCAAGCTCACCAAGGCACAAGTTCAAGAGATCGCCGAGATCAAAATGCCCGATCTCTACGCTGCAGACATTGAGGCCGCCATACGCACCATCTCCGGCACGTGCCGAAGCATGGGCGTTGACGTGATCGGTTAGATAGTCAATTCCAGTCCCACTGTGGGACGAAACCTAGCGGTAGGAGGGGTGATTATACGCACCCTGCTCGACTACCTGGAGAGAAGAGAATGCCGAAACGAGGAAAAAAATACCGCGCTATGGCCGCTCAAATTGAAGCCGGCAAGCGCTACGAGATTAAGGAGGCCGCAAAGCTTCTGAAAGCATGTAGCCCAAGCAGCTTTGATGCGACCATCGATGTTGCCGTGCGACTCGGAGTGAACCCACGTCATGCCGACCAGATGGTTCGTGGCGCGATCGTTCTACCCCACGGCACCGGCAAGACAGTCCGAGTGGCTGTGTTTGCTAAGGGCGACAAAGTCAAAGAGGCCGAAGACGCCGGTGCTGATTTCGTCGGTTCCGATGAGCTTGTTGAGAAAATCAAGGGCGGCTGGCTCGACTTTGATAAGGCCATCGCCACACCCGACATGATGGGTATGGTAGGTCGTATCGGTAGGGTCTTGGGACCACGCGGTCTGATGCCAAATCCAAAAAGTGGCTCTGTGACGTTTGATGTCGGACAAGCTGTCAACGATGCCAAAGGCGGCAAAGTTGATTTCCGCGTCGAGAAAGCAGGGGTTGTTCATGCCGGGATTGGCAAGGTTTCCTTTAGCGAGGAAGCCATCGTCGACAACCTGACCACATTGATCGAAACGCTTTACAAGCTGAAGCCTGCAAGCGCCAAGGGAACTTACCTGCGGACGATTGCTATTTCGGCGACCCAAGGTCCAGGAATCCGAGTGAATCCTGGCAGCATTATCGAGTTATAAGATTTCGGTGCCATTCGGCACCGATACGTCGGGACGTCAGTCCTGACACACTGTGTTTTTGAAATTTTGTTTTTAGTGTGAAGTGCCAGGTCCAGCCTCATGCTGGCTGTCAGAGAAGTCGGTGGGTTTTCCCTTAATCGCGAGTCACTCGTGCCGGCGGAGATGGAGAGCTAAAAGGTTCGACCTCTTATTCTTCCAACTTCCTACGTCCTTCAAGACAACATCTTGCGGATGGTAAAGGACCCAGGCACCAAACTCATAGCAGGCCAGAACCGATTGGTTCGAAAGGGGGCCATATGAACCGAGCTGAAAAATCAGAGCAGGTTGAAGAGATTCGAGAGATTCTCGACGGCACAGAGCTGGTTGTCTTGACCGAATACTCCGGTCTGGATGTTAGCAGCATGGTCGAGCTCCGTAACGGTCTACGTGGAATCGATGCCGGTTACCGGATCATGAAGAACACCCTCGCGAAAATCGCGACGGCGGGTACAGCTCTTGAAGAGTTGAACCCACACTTCAAGGGTCCAATTGGCGTCGCCTACACGAAGAACGATGCGGCTGCAGCGGCCAAGCTTCTGATGAACTTTCAGAAGGAGAACGAGAAACTCGAAATCAAAGCGGGATTCCTTAGCGGTGGAAAGCTTCTTGATGCAGCAGCCCTAGAGGCGCTGAGCAAGCTTCCGAGCATGGATCAGCTTCGAGGTCAGTTTGTCGGTCTTCTCGCGGGAATTCCGAGGAGCTTTGTGACTTTGACGGCGGCAGTACCACGAGACTTCGTGGGTGTTCTCGCAGCGCGTCAACGAAAACTGGAAGAAAGCTAAATCATAAAATTTGTTGGTCCAAGCGACCAATACTTCATTAAGGAGAATAAGAATGGCAGATGTTACACGAGCACAAGTTAAAGAATTTCTTGAGAGCATGACGGTCTTAGAGATGGCTGAGTTCACTAAAGAACTCGAAGAGTCCTGGGGCGTATCCGCTGCAGCACCTATGGCCATGGCAGCCATGCCTGGTGGTGGAGATGGTGGCGGTGCCGCTGCTGAAGAGCAGACGGAATTCAACGTCAACTTGACCAGCATCGGAAACGCTAAAATTCAGGTTATTAAGGTGGTTCGTGAGATCACTGGTCTTGGGCTCAAAGAAGCCAAGGCTCTCGTCGACGGATGCCCTGGAGCGCTCAAAGAAGCCGTTTCCAAGGAAGAAGCCGAGGAGATCAAAGGAAAGATCGAAGAAGTCGGCGGAGCCGCCGAAATCAAGTAGAACTTTTGTTCTTATGGGATGCCGGTCCTTCCAGGGGAGGGACCGGCTTCCAATTTAGTAAAGATAGCCGACCTGATCTCTGCCCTATCCGGTAAGGAGTCCCTGTGGAAAGGCGAACACTGAAGGATCTTCGAATTCGAAAGACCTTCGCGAAGATCGATAAGATCATCGACATTCCCGATCTCATTAATATCCAGCGGAACTCTTACGAGAAGTTCTTGCAGGCCAATCTTACGCCTGAAAAGCGCGAGGAAATTGGTATTCAAGCCATTTTCAAGAGCGTTTTTCCGATTAAGGATTTTAATAAGACGGCTCAGTTGGAATTTGTCAGCTACCACTTGGAGCCACCCAAGTATGATGTAGGCGAGTGTCGAGCTCGCGGTATGACATATTCTGCTCCTGTAAAGGTCGCTATCCGCCTGGTAACCTGGGACACGGATGACGAAGGCAACAAGTCCATTCGTGACATGAAGGAACAAGAGGTCTACTTCGGCGAGATTCCGCTGATGACAGACCACGGTACCTTTATTGTGAACGGTACGGAACGTGTGGTGGTCAGTCAGCTACATCGCTCACCCGGTGTCTTTTTTGACCATGACAAAGGGAAGACCCTTTCGTCCGGAAAGCTCGTCTTTTCAGCACGTGTCATCCCTTACCGAGGCTCCTGGTTGGACTTCGAGTTTGACCGAAAGGACCTCCTCTTCGTGAGAATTGACCGGCGTCGTAAAATGCACGCCACGATTCTCTTACGCGCGCTGGATTTCACCGCCGAAGAGTTATTGGACACATTCTACAATCGCGAAAAAATCCGCATGACCAAGGACGGTCGGATCACGCGCCTTGTGGATTACGACTTGATCGCTGGCCAAAAAGTCATGACCGACATCGTCGGCGCGGACGGCTCCGTGGTTGTTAAGGCAGGCAAAAAGCTAGGCAAGGCCAACATCCGTAAGATGAAGGCAGCCGATATTTCCGAGATCGAGGTGACTGCTGAGTCTCTTATCGAATCGGTGCTGGCTCGCGACATCATCAACATGGATACAGGCGAGGTTCTTTTCGAAGCCAACCATGACATCGAAGAGGGTGACCTAGAGAAGCTTAAGGAAGCAGAAGTCGATGAGTTTGAGATTCTCTTCATCGACAACCTTACAGCTGGTCCCTACCTGCGAAATACACTCAAGGCTGACAAAGTTGTTAATGCTGACGAGGCTGTTCTTGAGATTTACCGGCGTCTCCGTCCAGGCGACCCGTCGACTGTTCAACAGGCTCGCGCATACTTTGAAAATCTATTTTTCAATGCCAGTCGCTACGATCTTTCTGAAGTGGGTCGCGTCAAGATCAACCACAAGCTCCATAAAGAGCAGACAAATTCGGAAATGGTCCTCGGCCGCGAAGACATTATCGAAGTGGTTCGCTACCTTCTCGGGTTACGAGACGGCCGCGCCAACTGCGTCACGGATGATATCGATCACTTAGGTAATCGACGTGTACGTGCTGTCGGCGAATTGATGGAAAACCAGTACCGTATCGGTCTCGTCCGTATGGAGCGTGCCATCAAAGAACGCATGACGATGAGTCAAGAACTCGAAACGCTCATGCCTCACGATTTGATCAATGCCAAGCCGGTCAGTGCGGTTGTTAAAGAATACTTCGGCTCGAGTCAGCTCAGCCAGTTCATGGATCAAACGAATCCGTTGAGCGAAGTGACGCACAAGCGACGACTTTCGGCCCTTGGACCAGGTGGACTTACCCGAGACCGCGCAGGTTTCGAGGTGCGAGACGTCCATACGACACACTACGGCCGTATGTGCCCAATTGAGACTCCTGAGGGACCAAACATCGGTCTTATCGCCAGTTTGGCTACCTATGCTCGTGTTAACCATCTTGGCTTCATCGAGACTCCCTACAGGAACGTTGAAGGTAAGAAGGTCACCGGCCAGGTTCGGTACTACACCGCCTTGCAGGAAGAAGACCACGTGATCGCTCAGGCGAACGCGGTCTTGGACAAGACTGGCCAATTCGTGAATGACCGAGTTCCCGCCCGTGTGCAGGGCGAATTCATGATGGCGCTGCCTGAAGAAATCACCTTGATGGATGTGAGTCCGAATCAGTTGGTGAGTGTGGCTGCTTCTCTCGTTCCATTCTTGGAGAACGATGATGCAAACCGTGCCCTCATGGGTGCGAACATGATGCGTCAGGCCGTGCCACTTCTGAGGACTTCGGCTCCTTTGGTGGGAACATCGCTTGAGCCAGTCGTTGCGGCTGACTCCGGTGTGACCGTCGTCGCTAAGAATGATGGAATTGTGGAGTTCGTCGACGCCGAGCGGATTGTCGTTAAGCCAGACGCTCTCATGACGGACATTCATACGAAGCCCGACATCTACGGCCTTATCAAGTACAAGCGTTCCAACCAGAACACATGCGTAAACCAGAAGCCGATCGTCCAACAGGGTGACCGGGTGGCCGCAGGTACTGTCATTGCTGACGGACCGGCTACGGAACTTGGCGAATTGGCGCTGGGTCGCAACGTGGTCGTAGCGTTCATGCCTTGGGGTGGTTACAACTTCGAGGATTCCATTCTCATCAGTGAGAAGGTTGTGAAAGAGGATCTCTTTACCTCCATTCACATCGAGGAATTTGAATGCACTGCGCGTGACACCAAACTCGGAAAAGAAGAGGTGACTCGGGACATTCCAAACGTCGGTGAAGAGGCAATGGTTAGCCTTGATGACGCAGGAATCGTACGGGTTGGCGCAGAGGTTAAGACTGGCGATATTCTCGTCGGTAAGATCACACCTAAGGGCGAAACACAGCTTTCTCCGGAAGAGAAGTTGCTACGTGCCATCTTCGGCGAGAAAGCAGGTGACGTTCGCGATACTTCACTTCGGGTACCACCCGGTGTGAAAGGGACTGTCATCGATGCGCGAGTCTTCTCGCGTAAAGGTGTAGAAAAGGACTCTCGTACTCTGGCTATCGAGAATGCTGAAGAAAAGCGTCTTCTGAAAGATCGGGACGACGAGCTCAAGATCATGCGTCAAGCTGCTCATGGCCGGATTGCACGTCTTCTAGACGGGCAAAAGACGGGTGGGAAGTTAGTCTCAGACAAAGGCGACATTCTCCTCGGTAAAGGCACGGTTATTACAGCCGACGGCCTCAAAGAGGTTCCTCAGAAGTATTGGTCGAGTATCCGCCTTGCTGGTGGAGAGGCTCTTGAAGAGACGATCGCGCAGATCGTTCGTGAGCTTGATGCGACGACTGATGCGACGACGACCTACTTCGACGAGAAGATCAAACGGATGAAGAAGGGCGACGAATTGCCGCCGGGTGTCATCAAGATGGTCAAGGTCTTCGTGGCGATTAAGCGTAAGCTTCAAGTCGGCGATAAGATGGCCGGACGTCACGGTAACAAGGGTGTTATCTCCCGAATCCTTCCTGAAGAGGATCTTCCTTACCTACCCGACGGGACACCGGTCGACGTGGTTCTAAATCCACTCGGCGTTCCGAGTCGAATGAATGTTGGACAGGTACTGGAGACGCACCTTGGTTGGGCAGCTCTTGGAATGGGGCAGCTCATCGGAAAGATGCTTGAGGACGCGACAAAGCCGGAAGCTATCCGGAAGCAAATTCTTGAGGTCTACGACGACAAGGTCGCCAAGAAGACTGTAGAAAGTCTAAACGACGAGGATGTTTATCGCCTCGCACGTCTCATCTCTCGCGGTATTCACCTTGCGACGCCCGCCTTCGATGGTTGTAAGGAAGCTCAGCTTCTGGAGCTACTTGCCAAGGCGAAGCGCAATCAGAACGGCCAGACTGTTCTGTTTGATGGTCGTACGGGAGAGGCATTCGATGAGGATGTGACCGTGGGTGTCATGTACGTGCTGAAGCTACACCACCTTGTGGATGATAAAATTCACGCACGGAGCATTGGACCTTACTCCCTTGTGACGCAGCAGCCATTGGGCGGTAAAGCTCAATTTGGTGGTCAGCGTTTAGGTGAGATGGAAGTGTGGGCACTTGAAGCCTACGGTGCAGCTTATGGACTTCAGGAATTCCTTACGGTTAAAAGTGATGACGTTGTCGGACGTACTCGTATTTACGAGGCGATCGTCAAGGGAGATCACAACCTTGAGCCTGGGCTCCCCGAGTCCTTCCGCGTGCTCCTGAAAGAGCTGAAAAGCCTCGCACTTGATGTTGAACTGATCGAAGGCAACTAAGCCGCCACTCGCTTTGCCGGAGGACAAGTCTTGAAAGACTTCTTCAATTTTTACGAGAAGCCAAAAGATCCACTTAGCTTTAGCGCAGTCCGTGTTGGACTCGCGTCTCCCAAAAAGATCCTTGAATGGTCTTTTGGCGAGGTTAAGAAGCCCGAGACGATCAACTACCGTACCTTCAAGCCCGAACGTGGCGGCCTTTTCTGCGCCGTCATCTTTGGACCCGTAAAGGATTACGAGTGCAATTGCGGCAAGTACAAGCGCATGAAGCACCGCGGAATCGTTTGCGAGAAATGCGGTGTGGAGGTGATTCAAGCCAAGGTACGTCGTGACCGCTTAGGACACGTCAATCTTGCGACACCCGTGGCCCACATTTGGTTCCTCAAAAGTCTTCCAAGCCGTATCGGTAATCTCTTGGATATCACGCTTAAGGACCTTGAAAAGGTTCTCTACTGCGTGGCTTATTGCGTGCTTGATCCGGGCGACACTGACATCGAAGTAGGGTCCATCCTTACCGAAGAGGCATACGACGAAATCCTCGAACAACACGGTCCCGAAGCCATTGAAGTGGGTATGGGGGCGGAAGCTATTCGCGAACTGCTCGAGAGCATCGACATCGATGGTCTTGCAGTGGAGTTACGCGTAGCCATGAAAGAGGCAACAAGCGAAGCCAAGCGGAAGAAATTGGCTAAGCGTCTCAAAGTGGTAGAGGCATTCCGCGAATCGGGTAATGAGCCTTCGTGGATGATTCTTACGACCATCCCAGTGCTGCCTCCCGACTTACGTCCTTTGGTTCCTCTGGACGGAGGCCGTTTCGCGACCAGCGATCTCAACGACCTCTATCGACGTGTTATCAACCGAAACAATCGCTTGAAGCGCCTTCTCGAGCTGAATGCTCCTGAAATCATCATCCGTAACGAGAAGCGTATGCTTCAAGAGTCGGTTGACGCACTCTTTGACAACGGACGTCGGGGTAAGACCATTACCGGACCGAACAAGCGCCCATTGAAGAGTCTTTCGGATCTCTTGAAAGGCAAGCAAGGTCGTTTCCGCCAAAACCTACTCGGAAAACGAGTCGATTACTCTGGCCGTTCGGTGATTGTGGTAGGACCTGAGTTGAAACTGCACCAGTGCGGCCTTCCAAAGAAGATGGCCTTGGAGCTATTCAAACCCTTCATCTACAACAAGCTCGAAGAGCGTGGCTTCGTTACGACGATTAAGAGCGCGAAGAAGCTCGTTGAGAAAGAGCGTCCAGAAGTCTGGGACGTACTGGACGAAGTCATACGCGAGCATCCAGTGATGCTCAATCGTGCACCAACGCTTCACCGTCTCGGTATTCAGGCATTCGAGCCCGTACTCGTCGAGGGTAAAGCGCTTCGGATTCACCCTCTCGTCTGTACGGCGTTCAACGCTGACTTCGACGGTGACCAGATGGCTGTTCACGTGCCGTTGAGTATCGAGGCTCAGATGGAAGCCCGCGTGCTGATGATGAGTACGAACAACATCCTCAGCCCTGCCTACGGTAAGCCTGTCATCAACCCAACCCAGGACATTGTTTTGGGTCTGTACTACATGACGCGACCCCGCGAGTTTGCACGGGGCGAAGGACGACTTTTCGCCAATCCCGAGGAAGTGCGCGCTGCGTACGATTCGGGTGACATTGCTCTTCAGGCGAAAGTCAAATGCCGTATCGAAGGCGTAACCTACGACACCACCGTCGGCCGAACACTTCTGACTGAAATTGTCCCCGACGTGGTCGGTTTCGAGGAGTTCAATAAGACCCTTGGAAAGAAAGAGGTCGGTGGGCTAATCGATCTAACTTACCGAATGAGTGGCTCCAAAGCCACTGTACTGTTGGCGGATGCGCTTCGAACGTGGGGCTACACTTATTCCACACGATCGGGCGTTTCCATCAGCATCGCCGACCTTAAGATTCCGGCCGAGAAGAAGACTCTTCTCGACTCGACTGGCGACGAAGTTGAAGAGATCGAAGCGTCTTACCGCGAAGGTCTCATCACGTACGGTGAGCGGTACAACAAGATCATCGATATTTGGGCCGCGACTGGTGAGTCCATCGCTGACGCGATGATGGCGGGAATTAAGACCGACACGGTGACGGATCCAAGTGGTGATGAGACGAGGGAGCAGGCTTCCTTCAATTCCATTTTCATGATGGCCGACTCCGGTGCTCGTGGTTCAGCTCAGCAGATTCGACAGCTCGCAGGTATGCGTGGACTGATGGCAAAGCCTTCCGGCGAGATCATCGAGACACCCATTACCGCGAATTTCCGCGAAGGCCTTT
>Ga0233439_10006129_pt1 | contig 10817 bp, 9 predicted proteins | sample SI_123_September_6_FD_182713 | JGI IMG/M metagenome (GOLD analysis project Ga0233439, IMG submission 182713) | Seawater microbial communities from Saanich Inlet, British Columbia, Canada - SI_123_September2016_100_MG | ecosystem: Environmental > Aquatic > Marine > Inlet | place: Canada: British... | reverse complement strand
TTCTATCACATCTTTCGCTGCGAATTTTCCCATGGAAACCAAAAGTTTTCCGGCCTCTATTTTACTGAGTTCGAGAACTTGGTCGATCAACTCCAAAAGATATTCACCGCTTTTAAGAATTTGATGAACTCTGTCTCTTTGAGAATCGTTAACCGGATTAACAGGGTCGTACTCCATCAGTTGAGCAAACCCCAAGACGGCATTCATTGGAGTTCGCAATTCGTGGCTCATGGAAGACAAAAATTCCGATTTGGCTAAATTGGCTTTTTCAGCTTCGACTTTGGCAACAAGGGCCTCTGATTCTCGGCGTTTCATGAGAGTTACGTCGATATGAAAATCAATCACACCTCCCGACTCAAGACGCCGCTTGCTGAGGCTGAACCACCGCCCATCGTCTAACTGATACTCGGCTCTAAAGGTGCTGACATCGTGCTCTGAAATTTTTTCTCTAATCCAGTCCTCAACGGGGACATCACCCGTTGGAATTTGCCCACTCTTAGCTATTAACCGAATAAAATCTTCGTAACTAAATCCTGGTGTCAGGGCTTCGGAAATAGGTCCTCGGATTCCTCGGTAATAGTCGTTGCAGTAGACGAATTTTTTGTTCGAATCCCAAAGAATGACCCCAACCCTAATATCATCCAAAGAGTTGAACAGGCTTTCCTGCATAAGAGTGCCCCGTTTATGAGACCTGACTTCATCGGTCTCATCTATAAGGGCACCGCGATAGCCTTGGAATTCTCCCTGTTCATCGAATACGGGATGCCCAGACATACGCAAGTCGCGCTTGTTAAGACCCTTACGATCTATTCTAAAATCATGAAAGGGCTCGTGGCTGTTCATAATGGAGCGAAGAACATCCCAATCAATTTCGGGATTGCGCAAAGAGACCTCCCAAGGCTTATTGCCGACAAGGTCTTTGACAGGAAAAATTAGCGCGCCAATGGGGGGAGAGAAATAAACATATCGGTGTTTTCGGTCCGTTTCCCAAAAACGATCACCAAGGACAGCACCATTATCAAGGTCGCTTTCACTGCCACTGGCATTTATCAGCAGTTGAGATGATTCAGCCTCATTAACTTGGCAGGCACTTGAATTATCGCCCTGATTTGATGGTGCGTTCATATGAAGCCCAAAATTAAATTATATCGAGGTCAATTAATTCGTAGATGTCTTAAGTTCGCAACTATACACCCGGGAAAATATCATCCCGATTAAAAATACTAAATTAAGTTAATGCTTATCGAGAGCGGGAGCAACAAGTACTAACTTACCACTTGGTACATGACCAAGAAATCAGTACTTATCGGCATCCCGCGTTAATATTTTTACGTTACATCTGGGTTCGGGGTTGGAAATTCATCTGGCCAATTGTCAATCAAAGTCTGCATGTACTGTTTGACGCGTGCAGGGTCTAGATTAACTGATCTCTTGATCTTATCGACCTCACCTTGAATCTCAAGTGGAACCCCAAGAGAATCCATGAACCTATTGTAAAAATTGAACAATCCACTCATCATCGTCAACTCAACCATTTCGGCTTCGCTGAATTGAGCGCGAACGGTTTCATAGACGTCATCGCGGGAACGAGCGGTGTTTTTAGTAACATGCTCAGCCCAAAGAATTGCCGCCTTTTCACGATCACTAAACAGATCAGACTCCATATAGTCGTCCGTTCCAATGACTTCGATTTGTTCGTCAGATATGCCTGCCGCTTGACCAAGCGACGTGTTGTGCGCAAATCAGTATTCGCAGCCGTTCACATGGGACGTTTTAACCACCACCATTTCTTTGAGCTTGGTGGTCAGGATGCTGCCAGCACCTTCGCGTTGCATTACCGCGTTAAAGGGAAGAAGTGTCATCAACACGAGCGGTGAATGCATCATCACGCGATAAGAATGGGGAACCCGCCCCAGCATGTCGACTGCCGCATCATAAACGGTTTTAGCCGTTGTATCGGCGATTTCTGTATCAAGCATTGTTAGTCTGTCCATTTGGGACTCTTCCTCCATTTTTCGGCTTATTTGTGCCTATTGTTCAAGTTCAAGTTCTTTGCGGACATCGTAAGATTCGACCGCACTTTCGACTTCATCGATATGTTCAATTGCCCACCCGCACAATACATTTAAAGGTTCGACGAGAGTCTTGCCTAAATCCGTCAGGGAATATTCCACTTTCGGCGGAATGACAGGGAAAACCTTGCGTTCAATCAATCCTGATCGTTCGAGTTCCCGGAGCGTTTGTGTCAGCATTTTCTGTGAAATATTTCCGATATCCCGCTTCAGCTGGGAATGACGCATGGTTTTCTTTGCCAAGCGACGGATTACCAGAACATTCCACTTATTTGAGAGACGTGTCAGCACTTTTTGGAACGGTCGAGAATCTGGAATGTCATGAATGGCCACCATAATCGAGTCCTCTTGCAATCTTGTATAACCAATGAAGGTTTTTAGTTCCTATCGATATTCTAATGAGTCTAAGTAGAAAATATTACCCTAAGGAACCAATTGGAGCATACAATACAATATTGTCTGTACTTGTCAATTTGTACGTGTAAGCGTAACGTCGTTTGATAAAATTAAATTGCGGGAGATTTTTCATGGCTCATTTACCAATAATTTCTGATGAAGATGCAGGGCCCGAGGCCAAGGTGCTTTTTGAACACAGCACAAAGATGTTTGGCCGGGTTGCGAATGCTGTTCGCGTTGCGTCTCATTCACCTAAATTATCGCAGGCAATCTTTGGGTTTCTAGTGGCCGCGTTACGCGAAGAGGTCACGGATATCTTGTCTGTCCGAACCAAGACGATGGTCATTTTGAAGACTTCGACACTCAATGGGTGCAAGTATTGAACAGGTCATAATGTAACGCTCGGTCGGGCGTTAGGCTTTGAAGAAGAACTGATCGCTGAAATTGAGGGCGATTATGAAAATTCGGATTTGTTCACTGCGGATGAGAAGGCAGCCATTAAGTGGGCCGAGGTGTTGACGGAAAAGACATACCGGGAAAATCCACAGGCTATGCCGGAACTAAAAAAGCACTTCAATGAAGCGCAGATCGTTGAAATATCAATGGTTTCTGGGTTTTTCAATTTCTGGAACAGATTTGCCGATGGTTTGCAAATCGACATTGAAGATGACCCAGTCATGAATTTATTCGCGAAATCTACCTCCGTTGATAAAGACGAATACGTCGACTTTATGCGGGACTGTTGGTGGAACGAAAAATAGGGGGCGCGTTATGGTGCAGGTGGATGAATTTCCCGACGATTTCCAAAAGGAATTTCGGGCACGGGTTATGCCGGAGTACGGTGATGCGGCGTTTGTTAAACCACCTGAATTGAAAGACTGTCGAGTCGCGCTGATATCAACCGCCGGCGTGCATCGGCGCGGCGACCGCCCCTTTACTCACGAGAGTGGTGATTATCGCATAATTGAAAAAGATCTCGCTGCCGAAGATTTCGTCATGAGCCACGTATCGACGAATTTCGATCGCTCAGGCTTTCAGCAAGACATCAACGTGGCTTTGCCGCTTGATCGATTGAACGAGCTAGCAGAAGAAGGGGTGATTGGATCGGTTGCGGATTATCACTACGCGTTCATGGGGGCGACACCTCCTGGTAAAATGAAGCCGAATATTGAGGAAATTAGCCGCACCTTGAAGAAGGATAACGTGACGGCAATTGTCCTCTGTCCCGTCTGACCGTCCTGCACGGGCGCCGTGGGCGGCCTTGGACATTTCTTAGAACGAGCAGGGTTCGCGACGACGCAGATCAGTCTGGTTCGGGAACACACCTTACAAATCAATCCGCCAAGGGCGTTATTAACACCGTTTGAACTGGGGCGACCTTTTGGCGCGCCGAATGAGCCTGAATTTCAAAAGCGCGTGCTTGTTGAAACTTTAAATTTGCTGACCCGTGATAAGGGGCCTGTATTGGAGGAATGGACTGAAGCGGCTCCCGGTCCCAAGGCTGACCTAGAAGGATGGACATGCCCTGTCGACTTTGGCCCAGGCATGGACGCCGTTGATGTTAATGTGGACCCGTTTACTGCGGTGATGCAGGAAATTGATAAACTGCGCCCTTGGCACGATACGGCAGAGAAGAAACTTGGGCGAACGACGTTCGGCATTGCGAATTTAGAATTGGACGTAATTGTTCGTTATTTAGTTGATTTCATTGAAGACACAGATGCGCCTTTACCGCTATCAGGAATGCCACGATATCAGGCCGTCAAGCTTTGCATCGACGATCTAAAAGCGTTCTATTTTGAATCTGCCTTGGCCCAACCAGGGGTCGCGACGGACTTTGAATTAGCGAACTGGTATTACGCAGAAACTATCGTTTCCGATATGCTGGTTCGTCTGAATTCAGTATGTGCAGCGACGGATGATGCGGTGCTAAAAAGGATGTCGATTCGAGGTATCATTCCGGCGCATCAGGCGCACCGAAAAAATAGCTGTTAACGCCTCTTTCCTTTCGCATGTAGTGGGATAATAGGCACTTAATTTTGTATTTTTGTCACACTTTTGTGTTGGAAATTGCTGAAATGAAAAATCGGGCCTATAAACCCTCCTAACTTATCTTTAATGGTTGCCATATATGGTGGGCGCAAGCATGATCATTCCAAGATATTGTGTGGCAAAAAAAACAATACGTGTCGACGGTTTAACGTGGACACATTTATTGCAGTTATTCACAATAGCCCCGGTGATAAGAGTGCGGTAACCTGCTTTTGTTAAAGTAAGTGGTGAGCCGGTTTGAGGATGTTTTCGGCGCAAAATTAAAAAAATAAATATGCGCCGGGTGTGCTTGGTTAAGTGGGGGAAGTTACACTTTTCCAAGAGGTGATAAAAATGAGTCTGGTGAATGGACGTAAAATTATGAGGAATGGGCTTTCGATTTTTTCTGCGATTTTGGTTGGGGCACTGCTGATAGCAATCCCTGTTGCTGAGAGTGCGGAGATTCCCCTAGATGCTGGGAAACAGGTTGCACAAAAAGGCGGTGATGACCTTTTGCTCGACAGTGGCAAAGTTGGTGGCGCGAAGGAAGTGAAACGCGACACTGAAACCATTGAAGATAGCACGAAGAAAGCTCATGAAGCTCTGGCAGCGGAAACTCAATACCCGTCAGCGGCGACATGTCGGACCTGTCATCCGAAGCAATATAACGAATGGGCTGTTTCACAGCATTCATATTCACAACTAAGTCCGGCTTATCTCTCACTCAGCAATAAAATTCTTCAGCTTTCGAATGGAACCAACGGCGACTTCTGTCTTCGGTGCCATAGTCCTGTGGGCGCGAACTTGGGTGAAAACCCGCGGATGTCGAACTTAAAACGTCATCCGACCTCTCGTGAGGGCATTACCTGCATGGTCTGTCACCGGATCAACAAGCGTTATAATAAGGTGAGTGGACGTTTGGACCTTGAAGAAGGAAGTCTGCTCAAGCCTGTCTATGGCCCGCTTGGCAATGCCGAGATGGAGCGGGTTCTGAATAATAAGGATAAATATCGGGTTGTGACCAAGGAAGGCGAGGCAGGTCGTCAAATTCATATTTCATCTAAAGGCTTCAACCACATGTCGTCGTCGAGCTTCTGTGGCTCCTGTCATGACGTGACCTTGTTTAATGGCTTCCGATTGGAAGAGGCGTTCAGCGAATACCGGATGTCCCCCGCCGCCGAGCGTGGCGAAACCTGTCAGGACTGCCACATGGGCAAAATCCAGGGCAAGAAGTCCGGTTATGAAATGGGTCCGGCAGCGGTTGTTGGTGGTGTTCCGACCAAGCCGCGTCGTTTAGCGAATCATTTCTTTGCTGGTCCTGACTATTCACTTATTCATCCCGGTATCTTCCCGCATAATACGGACGCCCAAGAAATGGCGACCTTGGAAGAGTGGCTGGTCTTTGATCATAAGGCAGGCTGGGGCACAGACAAATTCGAAGATAAGGTCACCGATAAAACCAAATTCCCGAAACGTTGGGAATCGGTTGATGATCGCTACGATGCCCGTGAAATTCTTGAAACCCAGTTCAAGCGCCTTAAATGGGCTGAGGGAAAGCGCTACGAGGTTCTTCGGAACGGCTATTTACTTCAAGATGTGAAGACAACTTTGGCCAGTTCTAAGGACGGGATTAAGTTCGAAGTTAAAGTCGCAAGTGGAACTGACGGACATAATGTTCCGACCGGATTCACTGGTGAGCGTGTTCTATTCTTGCATATCCAAGTTCGTGACCGGAATGGCAAAATGGTTTTCCGGTCTGGCCATCGTGACCCGAACTTTGACCTCTTGGATGGTCACTCTTTCTATGTCCACGCGGGTAAGATGAAAAAAGACCCGTATCTGTTCAGTCTGCAGTCGCGGTTCGTGACGCAGAACGGTCGGGGTGGGGAAATTGAGCATATTATTCCCATTCCTTATCCTGTGATCTCCCTGCCGCGTGTGTTGCCGTCGACACAATCGCTTGTGTTCACGGGGGAACCAACGACGGAACGGAATCACCTGCGAGGCATTGAGCCGTTGGGACACCGTTGGGCAGAGTACTTTATTGATCCAAGTAAATTGACCGGTAAAGGTCCTTACACCGCTAAGGTCATGCTGAAGTCGCAACCCATTCCAGCCAATATCGTCATCGCCATTCAAGATGTCGGTTTTGATTACGGATACAGTGCTGCGGAGTTAGGTGCCAAATTGATTGGTGGCGTCATGACGCTTTGGTCAAAAGAATTAACGTTTAACGTTGATAATGCAAAAAGCGCGTTGTTGAAGGTTAAATAGTTAAAATTTTTAACAAGCGAATTGTTTGGTTCGCATGAAAGTTTAAGAAGGGGGAATTCGCGAATGAAGTGCGTGCATGAGCGAAAAGACCAGTCGGTTTCATTTGTTAAAGGCGCTATTCTTGCGGCTGCCTTAAGTTTAGGGGCTGCGTCTACGGCGTTCGCTGGCGGAGGATCTGGTAAAAGCCCAAGCGTAGATGGGGCTCCCGATTTTTTCCCAGAGTCAAATACAAGTACGAAAGGCTTAAGAAGCCTGTTCCCCCTTGGAGACAGATTTGAGGTAATCAAACTCTCAACGGAAAAAACACCGTTTCAAGGTGTCGGGGAAATTCCGGCTCGGCCTAAGCTGGCGATTGAACTTGGTGATCCATTTTTAGATACCGGTAATTTGGGTGCTGGATTTGAAATTGGAACTGGTGCCGTTTGGCAACCGCGCCTCTGGGCGTTCATGATCTATCGGACAGCTCTTCAGCATTTCAACAACCGGGCGACGAATAATCAGTCCGAATGGGCGAACAGACTTGATCTATTTGCGAACCTGCAATTGACCGGAACGGAGAAACTTGTATTCGGTATTCGGCCTTTGGATGCAAACAGATTTGGAAAATTTACACGGCAAACTTTTGATGGCCGTGATGAAGGTTTTACGACCGCGCTAAATTTTGATGTTACGACGTTCTTCTTTGAAGGTGATTTTGGAAGCCTGTTCCCGAATGCTGACATAATGGGTACGAAGCCAATTGATTGGGGTTTCACAATCGGTCGCCAGGTCATCAACTTCCAAGAAGGCATCATGATCAACGATACGCTGGACGCGGTTGGTGTCGTTCGAAACAACATTATTTCTATTCCAGGTGTTTCTGGAATGCGCTTGAGCTTTTTGTATGCTTGGGATTCGCTGGATCGCCCGCTTGGGGATTCTGGCGTAGACGCGTCTCTATACGGAATATTCGGCTCCGCAGATACTTACAATACTACGTATAATTTTGATATGGCCTATGCGTATGAGGATAACGATGGTACCGGGGATCAGTTGAATCTCGGATTGGCAGCCATTCAACGCGTTGGCAATTGGTCAACGGCGCTCCGTGCAAACCTTTCGATCGCGCCTGGTGACAACAGTCGGGGGGTAGCTGATGGGTTGCTATTATCTACTGAACTTTCAACGACAGTGCCTGGATCAGATGATATTTTCTACCTCAATCCATTTGTGAGTTTTGGGCAATACAGCCAGTTAGGGCGCGAACCTATTTCTGGAGGCCCTCTCGGCTCCCTAGGAATCATGTTTGCATCGCCAAATATGGGAGCTTATGGCGCAGAAATTAGCCCCTTTACGGATGACAACATTGGTTTTGCAACTGGATACCAGGCATTTTGGGATCATACACGTCGCAATATGATCTTAGAATTGGCAGGCCGCCTTAATTACAACGACCATGAAGATGCGCGGAATTCGGTTGGCATTGGTGTTCAATTGCAACAGGCAATTGGATCTCACTTCCAAGTTCAAGCTGAGTCATTCTACGCATTTCGTACAGGTGGTACTAATAATTCAGGCGTGCGTCTTGAACTCCAGGTTGTCTATTAAGAAATTAACGAGGTTATGTTCGTACTGGTGGATGCTGTCAAAATTTAGACAAAAAGATAGGTCAGTCTTCGCCCAATTATAAAACAAATAACGTCTGGTAAATTGATGACAGGGCTCGTATCTCCAATCGTTATCCAGTTCGTCGGCTTCGTTATTGTTGCCGCCGTTGTTACCCAGGTCTTCCTGATGGTGATCCATTCAGTAAGACGGCTTGAGCATGAGAAAGCTCGACATGATATTCAGTTGGATTTACTAAGAGCACGGGTCCAAACGACGATGGCGCAAGCCGGTGTTGAACGAGACCGGTCCGAGCTATCGTGGAACGGCTTTAGAAAATTTGAAATTCAGAAGAAGGTTCCAGAAGCCCCCGGGGTTCATTCGTTTTATCTGGTCCCTCACGATGGTAAAAAGTTACCGCCTTTCCAGCCTGGTCAGTATCTAACATTTCAACTTAGATTGCCTGATGAACAGAAACCTCTCGTCCGGTGTTATTCGTTATCAGATTCACCCTTAGACCCGGACCACTATCGGGTTTCCATCAAGAAAGTCCCGCCACCGAGAGACAAACCCGAACTTTCACCCGGTCGGTCTTCGACTTTCTTTAATGAGATCCTGAAAGAGGGCGATATTCTCGATGTAAAGGCGCCGAGTGGGCATTTTTACATGGATATGAATAAAACGACCCCTGTCGTCCTCATTGGGGGTGGCATTGGGATCACGCCCGTTATGAGCATGATCAACTCGATCGTCGAATCCGGCGTAAAGCGGGAAGCCTATTTCTTCCTAGGTCTTCGCAATAAAGCCGAACATATGATGAAAGAACATTTGGAACGTTTGGAGCGGGAAAACGAAAATATCCATTTGCACATTTGTTACAGCAACCCTGACGATGACGATATCGAAGGCACAGATTATCAGCATGCGGAGCGAGTCAGCGTAGATTTGTTCAAGCGTGTTCTTCCCTCGAGTAATTTTGATTACTACATGTGTGGCCCGCCGCCCATGATGTCATCCGTAACAACGGATCTAAAGGAATGGGGCGTTCCTGATTCGAGTGTGCATTTTGAAGCCTTTGGCCCGGCCAGTGTTAAGCCGAAAAAGAAAGCAGAAGCTAAACCTGCCGATGCCAACGCGCCGGAAATCAACGTCGAATTCGCCATGTCCGGAAAAACTTTGAAATGGGACGGCAGTGCGGAATCAATCTTGGACTTTGCTGAAGACAACGGCATTAATATGGAATCTGGGTGCCGCGCGGGCAATTGTGGTACCTGTATCACAGCGGTAAAATCCGGCGATGTTTCCTACAGCATCGAGCCCGGTTCGGCCCCTGAAGAAGGGTCCTGTCTGACATGTATCTGTGTTCCAAAAGAGAACTTAGTGTTGGACGCCTAAAAAATTGCGCTAAATTCAGGACAATGGTTGGAAAATCCATCCATTTTCCTTAGACTAAAAAAAACAACGGTTGCATCCCCGGCGCGAAAAGACCACGGGGAGACCAGTATCAATAAGGGAGGTCAAAAATGAAATTCCAAGGAAACGTTCGTCGATCAATTCGGGTTTTGAGCTTACTCGTGTTTTCTTTCTGCTTTGGCCTTGCGGTGCTTGGAGGTTCCAGCACGTCGCAGGCTGCTGCAAAACTGAGGCTTGATCCCGGATCAGTAAAGGGGCCCGATGCCTGTGGTGAGTGCCATAAAACGTCCATCCAAAAATGGAAAGCAACGCACCACGCAACCAGCTTTAAAACGTTGCCGCGTAAGAAATCTGCCAAAAAAATTGCGAAGGCAATGGGGCTGAAACGGATTAAGGCAGGAAGTGATTGCTTAACATGTCACTTCACTTCGGCAAAAAAAGGTAAGCGGGTTAAGCCAATCGCTGGCATCACATGTGAATCGTGTCACGGCGCCGGTAAGGATTGGATTGATGTTCACAGCGAATTCGGTGGCAAAGGCGTTACGGCTGCAACTGAGAAGCCCGAACATAAAGTATCACGTTATAAGAAGTCTGAGGCAGCCGGCATGATCCGTCCGTCTCGACTGTATGACGTTGCTCAAAATTGCTATAGCTGCCACACGGTTCCCAATGAAAAATTGGTCAACGTCGGTGGACATCCGGCGGGTAGTAAATTTGATCTCGTTGCTTGGAGCCAAGGCGAAGTTCGTCACAATGTTTGGTACTCTAAAGCTAACAACGAAGCTTCCAAAAACCGCAAACGGATGATGTATGTCGTCGGTATGGCGTTGGACCTTGAATACGCTCTTCGGGGCGTTGCAAAGGCCACGCAAAAGGCACGCTTTGCCGTTGCAATGGCCACACGGGCGTCTGCTGCGCGAAAAGTGATGGAGAAAATTGCTGGTGCTGTCGCAGCGCCTGAACTCAAGGCCATTCTCGCCGCTGCTAATAGCGCTGGCTTAAAACTGAATAACGAAGGTCCGCTAACCAAAGCGGCTGATGGCGTTC
>Ga0233439_10006127_pt1 | contig 10819 bp, 8 predicted proteins | sample SI_123_September_6_FD_182713 | JGI IMG/M metagenome (GOLD analysis project Ga0233439, IMG submission 182713) | Seawater microbial communities from Saanich Inlet, British Columbia, Canada - SI_123_September2016_100_MG | ecosystem: Environmental > Aquatic > Marine > Inlet | place: Canada: British... | reverse complement strand
CAAAAACAAACTTGAGGCTCCCGAGATAGAAGCCACCGTCAAACGGAGTCAGTTGACCACGATCATGAAGTGGTCAGTGATGGATCACATCGAAGACATCATCAGAGCGAAGGAGATGTATGTGCTAAAGAAGGCCGAGAAAGTGACAAAAAGAGAGAAGATCGATGGGTACGATCCTGCTAATAAGGCGGGGGGCAGGGAGAGCGACAAATGCGCATGCTTCGTTACCGAAGGGTTGTCGGCCAAGACGTACGTTGTCGCTGGGATCAAGGAAGGAGTTTACGGCAGGAAAGGTCGCGACTGGAACGGAGTGCTTCCAGTGCGCGGGAAATTACTCAATGTTCGAGACAAGGCAGCGACCGCCATAGCTGGGAACAAGGTGATATGCTCGCTTATCCACGTCCTTGGGTTAAAGCACGGAGTCGACTATACGTCGGACGACAACTTCCGGAAACTCAATTATGGGCGCCTTATTCTCGTTGCCGACGCTGACGTCGATGGTATTCATATTGAAGCACTCATTCTCAACTTCATTCACTTTCTGTACCCTTCTCTGTTACAGCGGTCAACGCCTTTCGTGGTGAGCCTGAAGACGCCGATTGCTCGTGTCAAACTCTCTCGTACAAAGGATAGGCTGTTCTACGATGAGCGCAGGTTCAACGAGTGGCTGAGCAACCAGACTAAGAAAGTAGAGACCAAGTATTACAAGGGGTTAGGTACCACAAAGGCTGAGGACGTTCCCGACACTTTCGGAAAGAAGATGGTCGAGTACGAGGCTGACCCGGGGACATTTGCTAGCATGCAGAAGGCATTCCACAAGAAACACTCTGACTCAAGGAAGGAGTGGCTCGGTGGGTACGATCCAAATGTCTCTAACTTTTCACTTGACGACATCGAAGGTACCGCGCAGCTCTCGATAACCGACTTCGTTGATGAGGAGCTCATCAAGTTTTCACATGCCGATTGTGGTCGAAGTATACCGAATGGCATCGATGGTCTGAAGGAGTCTCAAAGGAAGATCCTGTTCGCAGTGAAGAAACGCAAGCTCAAGTTCAATGGTAAGTCCCTGAAAGTAGCCCAACTGGCAGGGTACACAGCGGAACACTCGAACTATCATCACGGCGAGAAGAACCTTTTCGATACCATGACCGGTATGGCGAACGAATTCCCTGGAACCAATAACATTCCGCTGCTGTATCGTGATGGTCAGTTCGGGACTCGACTAGAAGGAGCCGAGGACGCTGCAGACGGGCGTTATATTTTCACTAAGATGGACGCCCTCACGGAGTTAATTTACCGCGAGGAAGACGAGCCCCTGTTGACACCGGTAAACGATGATGGTGATCTTGTGCAACCGGAACACTATGTGCCGATTCTCCCGATGATCCTGGTTAATGGATGTGTAGCCGGGATCGGGACAGGCTGGTCATGCACAGTTCCGTGCTACAACCCGTTGGACATGATAGCCGCGATTCGGATCTGGCTTGAAAACGACGGGGAGGTCCTGGTTGAGGACCCAGACGACGAAGAGGGTGTTGTCTCGATGTTCCCGGAATTCGTACCGTGGTACCGGGGGTTCAAGGGCGACATCGACAAGGATTCAGAGACTCGTTTCGTTACGTACGGTATCGTGTCTGAGACCCCGAAAAGGGGTGCGATCGAAGTAAGTGAACTACCGATTGGAATGTGGACGAGCAAGTTTGCCGACTTCGTGGGTGATCTGAAAACTGATAAGAAATTGAAGAAAGTCGCCAACTACTCAACACCTGAAACCGTCCAGTTCATCCTCGACGAGACCGACGACTTCCGTTGTGATCTCAACACGTTGAAGCTTCACTCCTATCTTTATACCTCCAACATGGTAACATTCGACGAAAAGAATCGGTTGCGGAAGCAGGCGACCGTTGACGAGGTTCTGGAAAGCTTTTGCAAAGTCCGTTTCGCGTATTACACCAAGCGTAAGCACTACCAGGTCGGAGCGCTAGAAGCTGAGCTCAGGTATTTGGGTAACAAGGAGCGTTTCATTCGGGAAGTTATCGCAGAAGACCTATTGGTCATGAACCAATCCGAATCGGCCATTCTCCGAGACCTCAGGAACCGAGGATATGACGAGGATCCAAAGAAGGGCGACGGTGAAGGAGGTTATGATTACCTGCTTCGTATGCAGGTGCGTACGTTCACGGCTGATAAAGTTAAGCAGTTGGAGAAGGATATCTCGTCAACCACGAAGGAGTTAAAGGCTATTCAACGTGAGAACGAGGCTAGCATGTGGCTTCGCGATCTCGCGGAATTTGAAACAGCCTACTACACCTGGGTCGACGATATGGATAAGGTCTAGAGCCATTTCCACAGTAGCCCCCCAATGACACCAGATATTGCACCGACCAGATGTCCCGACAGTGATACGTTGGTGCTTGTAAAGGATGGGTACACCACAGCTAAGAGTATAGAGAGTAGTAGCATTATATCTAGTTGCTTCATGGATACGAGTTCCCATGCCATCATCCCAAACAACACCCCACTGAAGCCAATCGAGCATGGTATGTTCGGATAGGCCATGTGAACGGCTACCTCAGCGAGTGTATTGCATACAAGAAGGAAGAGGACTAGCCCAATAAACTTCCTCCACCCAAGACGAATTTCTATTCTCGAGAGGGAATATAAAGCAAACAGATTTGCCATCAAGTGGTAAAAGTCTATATGAACGAAATTCCCCAACAAGATTGACAACCCTTTTTTCCCACATGGTACTGCCTTCAGTAGATTGGTTAAGTATAATGAGAATATGACGACCAGCGTGACAGCAAGCAGCACCGACACGGGGACATCCCTGATCTGATTCAAGTCAAGACCATGTTTAGTATCCATTTGATACTAAAAGCCATAAATTTTTTTCTGAACATTAATTAAAGATGCCAAAGAGCGAAATTCATCCGGAAGAATCAAAAGAAGATTTTTGTGGAGCCTGCCTAGCCGTACCAGCCGCGATAGCCGGCGCAGGTGTAGCTGGTATCACGTCCAAGAAAAGCGGTAGCCATAGAGCGGTTAAGCGAATTATCTTCTGGGTCAGCATAGCTTTCACCCTTCTATCTCTAGCGCTGGCAATATGGTGGTTTACGAGGTGTAAGACCTGCCGGTAAGCTTGGTTCCTACGTGCCTTGATGACTCCGTTGGAGGGGCGTGGAGCTTTCGTGGGACCGATACTGTGAGTAGGACGTCCTTTCAGTTAGTGTTCAACACAAAAATTACATCATACTCTTTTCAGGTGTTGTACGACAGTGCCTGTAATGTCTAAAGCACAACTCAGATGGACTATCTCGACACCCCACAATGTACTTATCAGGGTCGCTCATTACTGCCTTAGCGCACTGAGAACAACATGTTCTGAATTCATAATGTTCTCCCCTTATATTCTAGCATGTGAGATTGTGTAGTTTGTACACGGTTACCATTGCTAGTGGGCATGTGAGGGCAGCACCTCTGGTTTAATTTATCCTGGTGCGTGACTACATGGTGAGCATATCTCTCGGGGTGACTATGCGCCGTGTGTGCTATTTCGACGGAAAAGGGTTGACAAGTCCATGCACATCCAAATGTCGCGTAGTTACTCATTTTATTAGTTGTATGAAATTTAAAATCTCACGCAAATGTTTTAGGCATGCCTAAAACATTCTGAACCTAGTCTACTCGTAGTTCGAAACCGGCAAAACTTCGTCCGTGTCGATAGTAGGGATGACAGCATCCTCAACCATGAACTTGATGAAGTTATCCTGACCCTCGGGTGCCTTATTCCCTTCAAACCCAGCGGTCTTGCGCGCATCCATGTACTTCTCGAAGTACTTGTCGCGGTAGTCCGGATACTCCTTGTCGAGATCCTCTAGTTCTCCCCGAGTCTTGACAAGGATATCCCGGACTTCCTTCATCTTCTTCAAATGCTCGAGGAACGTCCAGGATAACTGAGCTTTCTTGACACATAGCGTAATATAGCTCTCGTATGGATCGATACTGGCATCTCCGGTGCCATCGTCTTCACGAGCCTTTTCAGACTCCGCCAGAAGCGCTGTTTCGCGTTCTTGCATGTCCTGAACTTCTCTCTGTTCGTTATCCTTCTGTTCCTTCACACTACTTGAAATGGCTTCTGTCGTTTGCTTTCGGATATCAATCTCAGATGTTTCGGCCGAGTACTTCGACGAGAAGGTGATTGGGAAAGGTCTACCGACAAAGGTGTGATACACCTGGTGGTATGAGTCGGCGTTGCGAATCAGCCACTCCGCCCGTTGGTTGGCTTCGATATTAGTGGCGAAGTTCCCCCTGAGCTTCGCAAACCCGTACACACCCTCCGCGTTCGGTGTCGCTCCCTTCGCTGGGGTGAAGGACACCAACCCAATGGTCTGCATTGGTACGGGGGGGTCGGCGTACGTGCGATCGATCCTAGGAAATTTGTCCGTGAAACCTGTGTTGTTCAGAGCCGCTAGGGCTACAGCGGCTTCGGGCTCTGTCAGAGGGGCTGCCCCTTGATCGGGCCGCCACCCTTTTTCTTTATCGCGATCGTCAGGAGCAGTCAAAGAGGATTCCTGCTCCCAGTCGGGATGTTCTGGTTGCGCCATTATTTTAGATACTCCATTGCATTCCTTTAGACTATAACGGGCTGCCGAAGAATCCGAAAACTAATGCTGACAGTAGTTACGGATCACCGGGACGCTTGGGTCGTAGAGTCCTTCAGTGGTAGCTCGATCGAGCACGGCATCAAAGATTCGGTGGAACTTATCGGTGTGACCAATCTCGTCGCATATCACATGTGATAGCTCATGGAGAATGACGTAAGTCAGCATATTCTCATCGTAGTATTCTCCGTTCTCGTCGAGCAAGCAGATGTACACCTTCTGTTTATTGATCGTGTACGATTTGTTCCCCCTGTAGACTTTAATCTCGTCGAGAATCCGGCGATCGTTTAGCTCTTCAAGCTCACCGGTGTAATTTTCTCCGTTAAACAGAGGCACAAGCTTGTCCATTATGTTGACAAGCACTGGGTCATCTTGCGTGTGATGCTCTCTTATTTGACTGATAATGGCGTACACTACCAGCGCTCCTAGAAGAACGACAACAAGTACAGGACCTATCCATTCTTTGCCTTTCATTTTCTTTTATGCGAGATATTATTAATACTGTTATTCTACCCCGTAGAAGAATTCGTGCACCCGACTGGACAGTTTGTCCCCGACCCTCCGAGTCTTTCCCCCGGATATCTGGTACGTGATGTCAGCCAAAAGTTTCGGTCGTAGATGCTCCGGGGCGCTCTCGTAGTCGCGGGTAATGGCAATGACAGTTGGGTAACGATCGGTTATTGCCTCTGCTATCTTCTCGGATAATTGAGGGACTAAAGAAAGCTGGGATATTAACCACACCCTCGGAGTCATGTTGGCCTTCTTCGAAGCTTTCAGAGTCGACGAGTAACCCGCGTCAGATATCCCGCTACTCTCTTTAAAATATGTATCGCCTTCCTTGAGTAGTTTCTCCCTCAGCTTCTGGATAAACTCTACGGTTTCGCCGATAGAATTGGTCTTGTAAGCCTTAATACCGTCCCGTAGCTGGGTATTGACGATGCTCCCGACCAGCGTGGATACCGGCATTCCACAGATCTTCTCGTCTAGCCGCATATCAAGTGAGCCTTCGATCAGGTACATTATTCGTGCCGGCGGCGTCGTCCCGAGCAATCGAGCCTTTTGTTCTCTACCTCTACCATCGCAAATGCTCGCCTTCAGATCCGCTACGGTTTTCCGCTCGATCACCAGCACGGTCTCGCCTTCCTCCCGGAAGAGCACATCACCAACAGGTAACTGTTCGACCAATAGTTTCACAACCGGACTGAGTCTGTCAATGAGTTCTGTCTCCCTAGTGTCGATCACAAGTTCGATAGGCATTGTTTACCATTGGTGGGTACGTTTATAAGCTAGTTATACCACGTAGACGCTTTATACGGCATCCAACGAAATTGAATTAGTGTTCGAATAATCCTACCTGGAAACAAGGATGACATACAGAGACAGCGGAAAGAAGGCACTAGGGACCGTACTGACCCAGGAGCAGAACGTTCGTGTTCTAGAGAAGAATATCCACGCTATTGCGTCTGCAAGCCAGAATCCAGAAGACGTCGAGCAGGTGTACCGACAGACGATCTATGAAACAATTGGAGACATCTCGAGTGGAAGCAAGCTTGGTACGATACTCGCCAAGATCAAAGAGGCGAAGGTCGGCTGGGACCACGATACCTATGCCGAATGGCAAGAGATCATGAGAGAACAGGATGATTTCATCGAGAACCCATTCGAGGTGGCTGAAGGGGTCCTGGAGTGTAATAATATCCTCAAGTCGGGAAAGAAATGCGGAAGCAAGAGGGTGTTCAGCTATACAAAACAAGTGAGGTCATGCGACGAAGGATGTACCACTTTTGCAACCTGCTGTAAGTGTGGTGCGAAGTGGCAACACAGGGGATAGATCTCCACTTAAACCTAGTAGCCCACCTATAGAAACCATGATCCTCGCAAACATTGCTCGAGCCATCACAAAGCTCCTACAACACCAGAATGTCGAACACCGCATAATAGTCGGCCGGGATAAGTCTATATTCCAGGCTGATCGTCAGCGGTGAATCGTTGAGACCCCAGTGGGTGAGACAGCTACCTTTCCCACCTACACACCTCCCTATTACACCGAACAGATAGTTGTGCTGATCAGGCCTAATATGGATAAGACCTAGCTAAAAGGTCGACACCGGAAAGAATCTGTAACCGGCTCAATTTTGCGATTTCTCGGAAATATGTTTCTTATGAATAAATGACTCTAACAATCAACCCTTGTCGAGCATGTCGTGAAAAGCACAAAGATGATTGCAACATCAACACGATCAACGATTGTGTGGCTGAGACCGCTGCTGCGTTCGCAGGCCTCCCGAACAATAGCGTCGTAGAAGGCACGCCATCGGGTGCAAATTGGTACGGGTGTATGTCCGATCTCATGGCCAGCCAAGGAAGGGACTTCACGAACCTCCGTTTGGATGTAGCACCCGTGTTCATCCAAGCACCCCATCATTTCCCTCATATGCTAGCAGCGAACGGGGGTGATAAAGAAGCGGCCCTCCGTACATGCGAGGAAGCTTGCGCTAAGTCGCCTTCAAGCACCGTGTGCCAAGAACACTGTGTGACTGATTACAATGCTGTGGACACCCACACGACCCCTCCAAAGCGTTGCGCTCCGGTCCCAGAAGGTGGGGTGCCACAAGCATTGCCGTCCCTATGGGACACCGCGAACTGCGGATCACATCGCGAAGAGTACACGGCACCAAGCCCAAAGAAACCTGCACCGAGCCCAAAGAAACCTATGGTACTATCGTTCGGCTTCTGGGTAGGGTTCGTCGTCGTCGCCGTGGCACTTTCATTTGTTCTAGCGGTGTTCCTACAGACGTTGTACGCACCGATCTAGACCGAACTCATATTCACATCAGTGATTATACTCTGTCAAGTATAATTACTTCAGGTTGTAGAAACAATCAATCTCCCCCTCTTCGTAACAGATCCATCTAGACAAAACGAAGAAGAAATCACTCAAGCGGTTGAGATAGCTTCCCATCATGTCGCGATAATCACAATCCCACTCGATATCTTCCCTGTTGATTAGGTCCACCAATTGGCGTTCAACCTTACGGGTCTGGGTCCTGCACATGTGAGCATGTGAATCAGTAACTGTCACACCAGGCAGGATAAACTTCGTCAGTTTAGGTAGATCAGCTTCCATTGAGTCTATGACCTCTTCGAGATTGGAGACCGTTGCTTCGCTTACGGAAGGGAGTCTCTTCCCAGTGCTCTTCGTTACCGCAACATACGAGTTCAGGTCCTGGAGCACGCGCTGGACTTCTCTTAGTATATCTGATAAACAGCGCTCCAGAATACTTCGGGTCATTAAGGTCGGGTTCGATGCACACAACATCCCTATACGGGCTGATAACTCATCCATCTCTCCGATCACCCGGAAGTTTGGTGCCGACTTCAGTGCTCTACCACCGTCGTACAGGGATGTGGTTCCTGAATCACCTCCTTTCGTGTAAATCTTCATCTTCCTTTATGTAACGGACCAGTTCTTAAATTATGTTGAGTAGTATAAGAGAAATGAGTCTACTGAGCAAGTCTGTAGAATGTCCAGTATGTCTAAAGTTGTATTCCGAACCTCAGATACTAACTAATTGTGGTCATACCTTTGTCGCACTTGTATCTACCAAATGACACAGCAAGGTCTTATACGGTGCCCGCTTTATGCGGTCGCAACCCCAGTCCTTTCAACAAGAAGTAACTATGCACTCGAAGAACTGTTAGAAACCCTTGCTTCCCACAAGACAGAGCTGCGCGTAATCTTTCAAGACATCGAGACACTCGAAGAAGGTAGAAGATCTCAGTGCTAAATTTTATACCGATGGTATAAAATCATGTCTAGATGTACATCATCTGCAAACTTATAATGCTGTTCAATTCTTTTGACTCTAAGACCTTATCAAGAAGTTGTTTCGAGATCTTGACAGGTTTCTCCAGATACGAACCCAGCTCAAAAGAAGTCTTGAAGGGTAGCTTACCGTCTTTGTCCTGGTGGGACAAAATGAAGACTATTTTGTTGACAAGGTCCTTGATCCCTTTCTCCAACGTGCGGACGCCCTTGTCATGTGACTTGCAGATCTTTTCAATGAACATGCTGGTCACACCTTCACCTAGGATGATGTGATCATCAGGCAACGAGCAGTTTTTGAGCGCCCTCGGGAGGAGATGCTTCTCAATTATTTGTATCTTATCATTCGGCGCGTAACCCTCGACATTGATGATCCACCATCGATCTGCTAGGGCTTCGTCCGCCGGAATGCTGTTCATCGAGCCGACCCACCAAACCTGGGACAGGTCTATGCTGATCTCACTCAAGAATAAGTCCTTGAAGTCCGCGTTCTGGGTAGGGTCGATCAGGTGTAGCAAGGCCGCCCGGATATCGGGATTGTCGGCGATCTTATCGAGCTCATCCAGGAATATTACTCCGTTCTTGTGACCAATACGTTTCAAAGACTTAACGATTTCCCCTGGCTGGGCACCAACGTAGGTGTACTCATGTCCCTTCAGAAAGTCGGCCTTGTCGGTCCCACCGAAAGAAATCTGAGAGAATCCCCAGTCCATGATCTCCGCAATCAACCGGCCAATGTGGGTCTTGCCTACCCCCGGAGGGCCAACGAGCCCCAAATTAGCGTGGACCGCATTAGGATTACACAGCTTCGTATTTAGAAAAAGAAGTATCTGCTCCTTGATACCATTCATCCCGTAGAGCTCATTGTCTAGTTTCTCTTTCGCCATCCTGATGAAGCTGGTCTTATCTTCTATGTTAATCTGCTTGACAGTGTTATGAGGGATCTCGGTCGCCCACACCAACCAGTTCTTCAACTTGCTGTATTGATCGTCGCTATGCTCCAATGACATCATCTCTTCGTATCTTCGAAAGATAACTTGCTTCGTTTTCTCATCTGCGTTTAGCTGAAGGATCTTGTATTTTAAGGACAACTCAGCATTGAATCCAGTAAACCGAGCCTCCTGTCGAGACATAGCTGTGATTTCTTCCTCCGAGTACTGGTTGTACTGAGTATATCCGGCCTTATATTCTTTGAACATCTCATTGTATCTGTTCCGGGCATCCAAGGACTCTTCGGTGTTTGGGATGTGCGACTTATATATTTCATATAGCTGACACAGCTTTGCTCGATCTTCAAGACGGAGCGGGGTCGAAAGCAACTCCTGTATGCTCGGTTCGGTCCTGTGGATCTCCTGGTGCACTTTCTGGAGAACTTCGTAAGCCTCGGGGTTTGACTCTTTCAACTGATCGAACTCATGTTCAATATCGGACTCTTCATCTTCCTCGTCTCCATAACTATCTGATTCCTCCTCACAGTCTTCGTCGTCTGACTCGCTTTGTTCCCCTACCTGAATGACCTCGCCAGTATCCTTTACGAGGTCGTTTTCTTTCCCTGTCTCATGGTCCGTATCGTTATCGGTGAGCCTAGCATCCGAAGGATCTTCGGTGCCCTCGCGCCGCCTGCGCTTTAACGCATTCTCCTGACCACTGGTATTGCTTCGCTTACGAGTATTGCTAGACATTTATCATATCCAAGAGTTTTTTAAGTAGTTCTACTTCTAACAAAATCTACCGCATCCTCCGACGAAATCCCATCAAAAAGCAGTTTGATGGCGTCAGCCAGGTCGACATCCTCTTTCTCCTGGAACCGTCTACGTTGCAGAGCATCATCTCCTGTAAGGTTGAATTTATCGTTCTCGGTCGGTTTAATCATCCCGTTGCGCTTCACAAGATTCCTCAACACCAACGAAAACTCTTTCGGTTGGGAAAGGAGTATGATGCTCTGCAGTAACTGCTCACAGTCATATTCGGTAATTTGGGACACTGTACTATAGTTCTGACGGAAGTCGTTGTCTCCGAAAACGTCTCTGTAAATCTTCCGAAAAACGCTGATCATGTAGGGCTTCAGTCCATTTGTAAGCGCAGTGCTCAGGTTTTCTAATCTACAGTCCTGTTTCCAGTATCGTTTCTCTTTGTTGAGACCATCGAGAATGTAGAAACTGTACGGGTCATCATCGGTATTCTTGTGTAGAGGTAGGTAAACCACATTATTAAAGCCATAACGGTTGAATAGGTACCGACCTAGATTCTGCTTCATTGGAAACAAAGTTAGCCCATAGTTATAAAAGCCCTTTGCTACGTCGACATGATTGAAAGGAGTGTAGCATTT
>Ga0233439_10006122_pt1 | contig 10827 bp, 10 predicted proteins | sample SI_123_September_6_FD_182713 | JGI IMG/M metagenome (GOLD analysis project Ga0233439, IMG submission 182713) | Seawater microbial communities from Saanich Inlet, British Columbia, Canada - SI_123_September2016_100_MG | ecosystem: Environmental > Aquatic > Marine > Inlet | place: Canada: British... | reverse complement strand
TCGACCGTCTTGGACTGGATGAGGACCATATGAGAATCCTCGGGATCAAGGTGCGGAAAATCAGCATTCCCGTCCGTCCGGGCCGCAACTTGGCCCGTCTGATCGAGGTGGCCGCCCTGAGTACCAAGTTGAGTGCGTCGGGATATAACCCGGCACGGGAACTAAACGACCGGTTGATCGCTTCGATGACATCGGGCAAGTCCAGCGACAAGTGAGCAAAGACACCAAACCAAAGGACGCGGGGAAACCCGACTCATGGGTGCCCAAGGGCTTGATCAGCGAGGTCAAGTCGTTCGCCAACAAGGAGGGTAAACAAATGGTCGGCTTCGTCCGGAGCGCCATTCGAACCGTGGTAAACCCCGACTCGGATCAAGCGGCGGAAGAACCATCACCGACCGAGCCAGCTACGGGCGAGTTGATGCTATCAGCGCAGTCAGTTGAAATATTGAAAACCGCCTCCGAGGCGAGCGGAATGCCTCCGGAAAAACTTTTGGAAGAGTGCGTAGCACGATCGTTGAGCGATGTGGTTCATGAGGCGGAAGCCCGGCGCGGCGCGGCCCGGGCCAAACTTGAGAATCTAAAAAATCAAGCCGGTCACTGATCGATCGAGATGACTTCGATCCTCTCGCCCTTGGCCAAGCGGGACTTGGGCGTCAAATCAACGAGGCCGTTGGCTTTGGCCAAGCTGCCTAGCATGTGTGACCGCTGCCCCCCGGCGCTTCGGACAAGCCCCTGATCGTCGATCGTCACCCGCACAAAATGCCGCCGATCGCCCCTGTTAATCATCTCGTCAACCAAGCGACCCGGCCGCTTGGCCAAGCGCCAGCCCCGCGCACCCTGCATGTTCAACAGGGCGGGCCGAACCATCAGCAGGTACGTGACGAGGGCCGAAACCGGATTGCCCGGCAGCCCGAACACCGGCTTGCCTCCGACTTGGCCAAGCACAAATGGCTTGCCCGGCTTGACGGCGATTTTCCAGAAATCCACCGAACCACCGAGTAGTTCGATGGCCGGCTTCACGTGGTCGTGATCGCCCACCGACACGCCGCCGGAGGTCACGACAACATCATTTTCCGCGAAAGCCCTCTCCAAGGCGGCGACCGTGTCATCGAGCGAGTCCGGCACGATGGGATAGGGAGTGGGCTCGGCATTCACTCTTGCCGCGAGCGAGGCCAGCATGGCGCGATTACTCTCATATATTTCGCCGGGCTTCAGGCCGCCGGGCGGCTCAGTCAACTCGCTACCGGTGGCCAACAGCCCGACCCTTGGCCTGCGGCCGACTTCAACTCGATCATGGCCCGACGCAGTCAGCAACCCGATCGAGCCAGCTGTTATTCGGGCACCCGCAGTGAACACCACGTCGCCTTCCCGAACATCCTCGCCTTGCAGCCGGATATTTTCCCACGGCTTGACCCACTCGTTGCAGAGGATGGTTGCGCCATCGCCGGAAGTTGAGCGGCAATCCTCCTGCATGATCACCGCATCCGCGCCGTCCGGGATTGGCGAGCCGGTGTAAATCTTCATGCAGGTTTCGCTTGCAACTGAGTCCGCCGGAAAAGTCCCGGCGGGGATCACGCCAACGCACATCAAACCAACGGGCGAGTCGGCGGTGGCGCTCTTCAAGTCGCAACTCTTGACGGCATACCCGTCCATGGCTGAATTGTCGAAGCCGGGTAACGATACCTTCGCCCTCGCGTCCGAAGCGGCAAAGCGACCCTCGGCGTCGGTCAGAGGGATGGTCTCGCCGCCAAGCTTGGGCGTGGCGGCGAGTGATCGTTCGATGGCTTCTTCAAGCGACAACATTCGGTGGGGATTGTTGCCCTTATCATCGGGGGAATCAAACCTCCTCATCGTGTCGCCGGTAAGATTTGCTGGTGAACAGGCAAGGGGGGTGATACTTGTCGCCGCCCCGTGGGAACCGCGAGCGATTCAACCAGCCACACTCAAAAAGTCGACCGATTGTTCGGCGCGATCGCTGCACGGTACAATCTCGTCAACGACATCCAGAGCCTCGGACTGCATCGGGTTTGGAAGCGGCGTGTGGTCGCCCTTGCGAATCTCAATGAAGGTGAAACGGGGTTGGATTTATGCTGCGGAACCGGTGACATCGCCATCGGCTTGGCCAAGCGGGGCGGCTCGATTGTTGGGATGGATCTAAACCGCCCCATGCTGAACCAAGCCGCAGCCTGCTTAGCCAAGCGCGGGGAACAACGCGTCAGTCTTGCCCAGGCGGATGCATTGAATCTTCCGCTTGGGGATCACACGCTTGACTTGGTGACGATCGGATACGGGCTGAGAAACCTTGCCAACATGGAAGACGGTCTTCGGGAGATCACCCGCGTCCTGAAGCCGGGAGGGCGTCTGCTGATTCTTGATTTTGGAAAGCCGGCCAATCGGTTGCTGCGATCGTCTTATTACCTATACCTTGCGTGGATGCTGCCTGTTTTCGGATGGCTCTGCTGCGGCAACGCATCCGCCTATGCTTATATACTGGACTCCCTGAAAAAATATCCCGCGCAAAAAGGAGTGACGGCCAAGCTGGATTTTCTGGGTTATAAATCCGTTCAAATTATAGATATAATGGGAGGGACAATGAGCATTCACGTCGCCATTAAACAGTGAAATTGCTGTCCAATTCTCCCAAAAAAAACCTTATAATTCCTCTTGTAAATGGTGTGTTATGGGTTAGGTTTCCCGTTTGCGCCCTATATGGCGCGATATAACACCCAAAAAGAATGAGTAAAGATACAGTTAAATTATTCCAAAGGGCTCGAGCGGCATTGCAGTCCGAAAAGGATTCTTTGTCTAAGGCGTTAGCCAACGCGCAGGCAACTGCAGCGGATGCTGAAAAAAGGCTAGCTGAGATTGAAGCTGCCTGGGGAAGTGCAGGTACTGCAACGGCCAAGCGCCGTGGTCCTGCAAAGAAAAAGAAGGCAGCCAAGAAAGCACCGAAGAAGGCTGTGAAAAAAGCAGCCAAAAAGGCGCCTAAGAAGGCGGCAAAAAAAGCCCCTAAAAAGGTGGGCAAGAAGGCACCTAAGACAACTAAGAAGAAGGCAGCACCGAAACGGGCCAAGAATGAGCGTTCCTTGAAGGACTTTGTTTTGCAAGAGACCAAGAACAAGACTCTTAAGCTGGCCGAAATCGCAGTTGCGGTACAGAAGGCTGGCTATAAGACAAAAAGTAAAAACCTGAAAAACTCAATTGCTGCTTCAGTGCTTTATAATACTAAGAACAAGAACTTGTTCAAGAAAAGCAAGGACGGTTTCACTGCTGCTTAATTATTTTTTCAGATCGGCATTTTTTTGCCGTTTTTGTCTGCCTGGTTTGAATAGCAGCCAGATAAACGATATTGTAACTCCCGGCGGCATGAATCGCCGGGAGTTTTTATTACCATGTTGGCCAAACGAGTGATTCCCTGCCTGGATGTGCACGATGGCGCCGTAACACGCGGGGTGCAGTTTGGCCGTGCGGAGGAGGGTGGCCTGCGCAACGTCGGCGACCCGGTCGAGTTGGCTGTCCGATATGATAAGCAGGGTGCTGACGAGATGGTTTTTTTCGATATCACAGCAAGTGCTCAAGGCCGCGATACGATGGTTGATGTGATGGGGCGAGTGGCGAGTCGTTGTTTTATGCCGCTGACGGTTGGTGGTGGCATTCGCACGGTGGAGGACATGGGCATCATGCTCAAGGCTGGTGCAGACAAGATCAGTATAAACAGCGCCGCCTTGTCCAAACCGGAGTTAATTCGCGAGGGGGCAGAAAAGTTTGGCAGCCAGTGCATTGTCGTCTCGGTCGACGCCAAGAAAACCGGTGATGGCAGGTGGGGTGTCTTTTCGCACGGCGGCCGCAAGGAAACCGGTTTGGACGCGGTCGAGTGGTCGACCCGTGCTGTTGAGCTCGGCGCTGGCGAGATCGTTTTAAACAGCATCGACGCCGACGGCACGAAGGCCGGCTACGACTTGGAGATCACGAGGTGCATCAGCGAGTCGGTGGATGTGCCGGTGGTGGCCAGCGGCGGCGCCGGTTGTCTCGAGCACATGGCCGAGGTGCTGCACGGGGGCAGGGCCGACGCAGTGTTGGCGGCCAGTATTTTTCACTTCGGCGAATATACCGTCGCCGATGTAAAGGCATTCTTGAAACAGGACGGCATTCCCGTCCGCACGATATAATTTTGCAGATGAAGTTCATTGAGAAACTGAAGTTCAACTCGGATGGCCTGATCCCGGCCATTATACAGGAAGAAGGAACCGGCCGCGTGCTGATGATGGCGTGGATGAATGAGGCCTCGCTGAAGTCCACGATCGAGACCGGCAAGACACATTTTTGGAGTCGCTCTCGCCAGAAATTCTGGATGAAGGGCGAGTCGAGCGGCCACACGCAGCAGGTCAGCGACATTGCGTTTGACTGTGACGGCGACACGCTGCTGGTTCAGGTCTCGCAGAATGGCGCGGCCTGCCATGAGGGGTATAAGTCCTGCTTTTTCCGCTCGACCCGCGAGGGGGGGGGCGTCGAGGTCACCGAGGAGCAACTCGTTAACCCGGACGAGGTTTACAAAAAGTAATCCCGTTTGGCCAAGCGCTTGGCCTGTATTGTGTTGGCGTTTGGGGAGGGACGCCGTTTAGACTGTCCGCCGCATGGATTTTTGCCGTCCAACCAAGGATGATTTTTGCCGCTTGGCCGAACAGGGAAACCTGATTCCGGTCACGCGCCGGCTGTTGGCCGACCAGGAAACTCCGCTGACGGCTTATCGCAAAATCCGTGGCAAGGGCGAGTCGTTTCTTTTTGAGTCGGTCGAGGGAGGGGAGCACCTCGGCCGCTACTCGTTCGTGGGTTGCAACCCACGCGGGATGATCCGCCAAGTCGGCGACACGGTGGAGTGGATCGAGGGCAGTCAAGTGCGGGAGACGTACAAGGTTGTCGGTCGTGGCGGGGCCAAGTCGGAGGGCCAAGTCTGCGACGGGCTCGAGGTCGTCGAGAAAGTTCTGGCCAACTACAAACCGGTGGATGTCGATGGGCTGCCGCGATTCACCGGCGGTGCACTTGGATTTGTCGGCCACGAGTTCATCCATGACATTGAGCCGGTTGTGCCACGCCCGCCGGAGGACGAGCTTGGCACGCCGACAATTTGTTTCATCATCGCCGACCAACTGCTGGTATTCGACCGGGTGGCGCAGACGCTGACGATCATCGTCAACGGCATCATCGGCCCAGGCGACTCATCGGCGGAGGTGTACGAGGCGGCGACCAATGAGGTGGATAGGATCGTGGCAATGCTCGAGCAGCCGAGTGAATACAAGCCGGTGTCGTTCCCCGACGAGTTGCCGGAGAAGGAATTCCAGTCCAACCAAGCGAAGGATCGTTTTCTCAAGAACGTCGGGAAGGCGAAGGAGTACATCAACGCAGGCGACATCATTCAGGTGGTCGGTTCGCAGCGTTTTTCCGCCCCAGTGGATGCGTCGCCGCTTGACGTGTATCGCGCGGTGCGCTCGATCAATCCGTCGCCGTATATGTTTCTGCTGGAGTTCGAGGGCTATTCGCTCGTTGGCGCGTCGCCGGAGATTCATGTGCGCTGCGAGGATCGGCGGGTGGAGATTCGCCCGATCGCCGGCACGCGGCCGCGCGGTAGAAACGCCGAGGAAGACTTGGCGCTGGAGAAGGAGTTGCTCGCCGACCCGAAGGAGCGCGCCGAGCATGTGATGCTGGTTGACTTGGCGCGGAACGACATCGGCCGAGTGTGCGACTTCGGCTCGGTGGAGGTGAAAGACCTGATGATCATCGAGCGATACAGCCACGTGATGCACATCGTCACGCAGGTGGAGGGCAACCTCACGGAGGAACACACGCCGTACGACCTGATCCGTGCGACGTTCCCGGCGGGGACGCTCTCCGGCGCGCCGAAGATTCGCGCGATGCAGATCATCTCCGAGTTTGAGCAGACGACTCGCGGGCCGTACGGCGGTTGTGTCGGCTACTTTTCGTTCAACGGCAATCTCGACTGCTGCATCACCATCCGCACGGCGTTGCTGAAGGACGGTAAGGCGTACGTGCAGGCCGGTGGCGGTTGGGTGGCCGACTCGGTGCCGGAGAGCGAGTTTCAGGAAACGGTCAACAAATCCAAGGCGATGATCAAGGCGCTGGCGTTGGCCGAGAGCTTCAGTTCGCAGTAGCGCTTGGCCAAGTTCACGGCCCGGTGAACAGTTCGATATGGTGGCCGTCGGGGTCGGCGACGAAGAGTTGCAGAGCGCCGTCGGGGCGGGTGCGGCGTGGCAGATATTCTTGCCCGATGCTGTTGAAATGACCCTCCCACTCGTCGAGATTGTCGGCACGCAGGGCGAAGTGGTTGCCTCGCGGCTTGGAGCGCGTGTCCAACTCACGATCGCCGATCAGGTGCAGTTCCTGAAATTCGCCCAACTGAAACCAAGCGCCGGGAAAGTCGAATGCCGGTCGCTCCATCGGCTCCAACTTGAGTGTGTCGCGGTAAAACTCGCAGCTTTTCTCCACATCGGCGACGTGAAGCGCGACATGATTCAGTTCATAATGTGTCATGCAAAAAATCGGTTGACGGTTAAAGACGTATCCCTACAATGCCGTCCCCTTGGTGGGGCCGTAGCTCAGTTGGTAGAGCACCACAATGGCATTGTGGGGGTCGCTGGTTCGAGACCAGTCGGCTCCACCATTTTTCTTCACCGGTTCAAGTGTGACTCAGGAAATTGATGATATCCTGCTGCACTATTTTGTGGGGGCTGATTCCCTTCCAGTTTTTGATCTCCGTGTCGGCTCCTGAGTCCATGAGATACTTCGCCACATCCTTCTGAAACGGTAACAGCGCTAAGTGAAGGGGAGTGTTCCCGTCACAATCCTGCGCGTTGACGTCTAAGCCCCGCTCGACGAGCAGCTCCACAATCGCCATGGAATTCGCGTTCGGGTTGAGCGCAATGTGATGCAGCATTGAGCGCTTGTCACTGTCCACAACGAAAATGTGCACATGCAGTGACATAAAAAAATCCAAAAGCTCCATGTTGCCTCGGGTGATGACCGCCTTGACCGGAGGCACCGCTTCCTCCGAGGTGGGATTGATGTCAGCACCTGCCATCTTGAGCGTGCCGATTATCCTGACCATCTCCGGTTCACTGAAATTGTCATCGAGCCTGCCGAGTACGAGGCAGGCCATCGGGCTCAGAAGCGTGGCTTTTGTCAGGAGGTTCACCTTGGCCTTGCGGTCGAGAAGTTTTCGGATCACATCTTCGTGTCCGCACTGGCAGGCATAATGAAGCGGCGCGTATCCGTTTTCATCCTTTTGGTTGATATCCACCCCGAGTGACAGCCATTGGTTCAGTTCCCGCATGTTGCCGGTTTTGCAGGACTCGTGAATAGTGATGGCCTCCTCCTCGCTGACGGCTGATGGCTCACCCGTGCTGCCCCCTTCCAATAGGCTCATTTCCTCCGCGTTCTTGCGGTGATCCAGCAGGAGGATGACCGCAAGAATGACAAATGCCAACAGGACGATTACCAATAGCGCAATGATGGAGGTCGAGTTCATGAGTTCACAACAGCACCGTATTCAACCGCGAAAGGATAGCGTAACCGAATGTGTGAGGGAAGGATTACCGGACAGTCAAAAAACCTTGTTTTCAACCGGCAGAATGAGGCAGTTTTCTCTCGTCGAAAAAATCGAACATCTAATGAGATAGGAACGTCGGTCAATACCAAGCGTGTGAGGATTAAATTCAGTCAAATCGCAGTGTGTCTTTTTCTGGCCGGCTTGGCCAATCCGGCCAGCGCGTGGTCGGCCGACCGGAGCACCGAGGGCTTGGTGGCGCTGTACGATTTCCGCTTGGCCAAGGGCAGCGTCGTCAAAGATCGCTCCGGCGTGGGCCAGCCGCTTGACTTAAAAATAGAGAACCCCAAAAACGTCCGCCGTTCCGAGGGCACGCTCGAGGTACGCGGCAAGACGCTCATCCGCTCTGACAAGCCGGCGGCCAAGATTTTCAACGCCGTGCGCCGCTCAGGCGAGATCACCATCGAGGCATGGGTGCGTCCGGCCAACGCCAAGCAGGACGGCCCGGCGCGGATGGTCACGCTGTCCGGCGGCAGTTCTGAGCGCAACTTCACGCTTGGCCAAGAGGGCGACAAGGTGGACGTTCGGCTGCGCACCACGAAGACCAGCGGGAACGGAATCCCCTCGCTGAACAGCCCCAGCCGCAGCTTGGCAATCAAGCTGACTCATGTGGTGTACACGCGCAACCGGGGCGGACGGGCGAGGCTTTTCATTAACGGCAAACCGCGGACGGAAAAGCGCATGGCCGGCTCGATGGCCAACTGGAACGGCAAGTACCGCTTGGCCTTGGCCAACGAGCTTTCCAAAGACCGGCCTTGGCTGGGGACATTTCATCTCGTGGCGATTTACAGCCGCGACTTGTCGGCCGGGGAGGTCGCGCAGCATTTCAATGCCGGCGTAAACGCCCGCTCCACTGGCGCGCCATTGGCCACGCGGAGTCGCTCTCCCAAGGAACAGTTTTTTGACGAGAAAATTGCGCCGCTGTTCTCGCGCCATTGCCTCGAGTGCCACGACACGGTGAACCACAAGGGTAAGCTGGACTTGTCAAAAAAATCGACCGCGTTTGCCACTTCGAAAAAGGAGATCGTGATCGTTCCCGGCAAGTCGGCGGAGAGCCTGTTGTGGGAGGTCGTCGAGGGGGACGACATGCCGAACGAGCGTGATCCGTTGAGCGTGGACGAAAAGAAACTACTGCGAAAGTGGATCGAGGACGGTGCCGTTTGGGCAGGCGAGGAAATCGACCCACTGGCCCACACTCACGACCGGCGCGTCAACCAAAACTGGGTGCGCCGCCTCACTGTGCCGGAGTACATTGAGACCGTGCGGAGTCTGACCGGCGTGGACATTGCGAAGGAGGCGCGGGAAACGCTGCCGGCGGACATCCGGGCCGACGGCTTCAGCAACACCGCCTACAATCTCACCGTCGATCTCAAGCACATCGAGGCCTACTCGAGGCTTGCCGGCATCATCGTCGGTAAAATGAACGTGCGGCAATTTGCCAATCGCTTCTCCAAGAAGCGAGGGTTCACCGATGACGTCATGCGCGATCTCGTGGCCAAGATGGGCAAATGGCTTTTGCGCGGGCCGCTCGAAGAACACGAGGTGGCGGCGTTTCGCGGGGTTTCCACCACGGTGGCCGCTGCCGGTGGGACGTTCGAGGAGGCTCTCGCGCTGCTGGTCGAGGCTATGCTGCAGTCCCCCCGCTTCCTTTATCGCGTCGAGAACGAGCGCGGCGACGGCACCGCCTGGCCGGTGAGTGAATACGAGTTGGCCTCCCGCATGAGCTACATCATTTGGGGTGCGCCGCCCGATGCTCAACTGCTCGAGGCCGCCGAGAACGGCCAACTCTTCGAGGCCGCCGGCTTGGAGGCTCAACTCAAACGAATGCTCGACGACCCCCGCGCAGCCAAGCGCTCCGCCGAGTTCATCCACGAATGGCTGAACCTCGGGCGCTTGGCCAACATGAAGCCCAACCCGGAAAAGTTCCCGCAGTGGAACGCCGCATTGGCCAACGACATGCGTGCCGAGACGATTGCATTTTTCGACGATGTGGTCTGGAAACAAAACCGCCCGTTGGCCGACCTTCTCAACGCCAAGCTCACCTACGTCACGCCGCGCTTGGCCAGGCACTATGGTCTGCCGGTGCAGGGCGAGGGCTTGGCCCGGTACGACCTGAAATCCGTCCCCGAGCGGGGCGGTCTGCTGACGCAGGGCAGCGTGTTGACGATCGGCGGCGATGAGGCGTCGATGGTGACGCGCGGACTCTTCGTGCTGCGCGACCTCCTGCGAAGCGGGGTGAAAGATCCGCCGCCATCGGTCAACACTGAGCCGGTGCCATCGAAGGCCGGTTTGACCCAGCGCAACATCGCCAGAAAACGCGTCGCGGACAAGACTTGTGGCGGCTGCCACATCAAGTTCGAGCCGTTGGCGTTCGGGTTGGAAAAGTTCGACGGCATCGGCGCGTTTCACGAAAAGGACGAGCACGGCAACACCCTCCGTGACGACGGCGAAATCCTCTTTCCCGGCACGGCCAAGACGGTGCCGTACGACTCTTCCGCCGAGTTGATGAACCTGCTCGCCGGCAGCGACCGCGTCCAGCAATGCCTGACGTGGAAGGTGGCCCAGTTCGCGCTGGGCCGGCCGCTTGGCTCGTCGGATTCCCGCACGCTTGACAAGGTTCACCAAGCCGCGCAGAAGGGGGGCGGAACCTATGCCAGCCTGATGCGGGCTATCATAAAAAGCGATCTGGTGCAAAAAACACAAACCGAGGCAAACTGATGAACAGACGAACCGCGCTCAAGGGCCTAGGCGGCATCACGATCGGACTGCCGCTGCTGGAGGAAATGACACTAGCCGCGAAAGCCAAGGCCGTGCCGGTGCGGGCGTTCAACGTGTTTTTCGGGCTCGGCGTGCCTGCCCCGCTGCAAACGGAGGGGTTCGAAGGCGTGCTCGAGCCGCTCAAGCCACTCCGCGACAAGCTGCTCGTCATGCGCAAGGTGGATCAGGTTCGCTGCGATGTCAGCGGCATCAACGCCCACTACGACGGCGCGACTGGCTCGTTCACGGCTATGCCGGCCGGGGGCGAGGCCAAGGCCGGCGGCCCCTCCATTGACCAGGTCATTCGCAAAAATTTTTATCCCGACGGCATGCCGGTCGGAATGGTGCCGACGCTGATCGGCGGGACGTACTTTCGCCGGAGCCGCGTCGGGCGATACGTGCACAGCTATCACGCCAACGGCACCGTCGCCGGGACGATGCAGGAGAAGCCG
>Ga0233439_10006121_pt1 | contig 10828 bp, 9 predicted proteins | sample SI_123_September_6_FD_182713 | JGI IMG/M metagenome (GOLD analysis project Ga0233439, IMG submission 182713) | Seawater microbial communities from Saanich Inlet, British Columbia, Canada - SI_123_September2016_100_MG | ecosystem: Environmental > Aquatic > Marine > Inlet | place: Canada: British... | reverse complement strand
GCATATTGACCCTGATGGGTTTTTTCAGTTACAGTAAGAGCAGAATTAAGTTCAAACCATGGTTCAGAAGAATTAATTCCGTCAAATTGCATTCCGTCACTGTCAGTAAAAACTGCAACCCAAACAGTGTCGTCTTTTTTTATTTCTGCAATTTTTTCATCAAGAATTTTTTTAGATTGGATTTTTTCATTTTTGTTAAAAATATTTTCTCCCTCGTCACATTTTTTTAGATCAGATTTCCAAATTAATTTTTTAGTTTGACCATCATCACTGTAAAGGGCTACCGCAATTTTTCCGACAGTGTTTTGACAGTAAACAGACATGCCAAAAGCAGAAAAATCAATGTTTGAAGTAATCGGAATTAGGTAAGTGCCTTTTGGAATTGTTAAAACTCCAGACATTTTGTCAGAGCCGATTCTTGGAGGACTGAATTTTTCCAAATCACGCTGAATGTCATCGGAATAAAAACCAGTAAACCTTGACATCAGTTGCAAGTCACTGAAATATGACACATGGGTCCAGTATGGATCAATATTTTTTTCAATGTCGGTTTTGGATTCGCCGTATAGTTCCGGACTTTGTTTGATTTTATTTATCTCACTCATGATAATGGACTGGGCTTTGATGGGCAAATCATAAGTGGATTTACCAGAACACAGTCCCAGATACAGTCGACCTCCAGAGGTTTTACTAACGCATGATGGGTCTTCATTGATTTTTGCAAAAAAGTTATCATCTGAAAAGATTCCAGGCTGAGGAAATACCCTGATGTCTTTTCTAAAAAGAGTTCCAACCTGGGATTTGGACTCTTTTATGGTGGCACTGGATGCAATGTATTTTGGTTTGTTATTTTTAGTTCTGCACAGTACATCTACTGCCATTTCATATATTCCAACCATGCTTCCAAGAGGCCCTTCAATCAAATGCAGTTCGTCTTGTACAATTAATGAGGGAGGCAGAAAATTCTTGCATTCGACAAGTTCTGATGGATGAGGAACTTTGCGTGCACCCGTCTTATTGTCAAGTAGTGGGACGTTACAATCTGCAACAGTGCGAAATGTTACATTTCGATTATATCCAAAATCAGCATGATAGCTGTCAACATTTCCAAACAAAGATGCACATCGAGGATCCCATGGAAGTTTTGCAAATTTATCGGCAGTTGCAATAATGAATGTGGGGCATTTTGCATAGATTTGTTCATCAACAGTATATGCCGAAATAGGAACAGACAGTGAAACATTTGAATTTGTTTTTCTAAACGGTTTGGGAATTGAGTTTAAATTTCCAGAAGGAGTTTGTTCAGTCCAGGCATTATTATTTAGTTCACATTTTTGATTCGTGCAATGAATTGCAAAATCATATGGTCGGTTATTGCCCCCCTCCTGCTTTAAAAAAAAGTATCCTGGCATTGATGCGCGACTGGAACACAGAGAAACCTTATTCACTTCCTCAACGGTATGATGAAACCACTCGTCAATAATCTGTCTAACATTTTCAGGATTTTTTCTTTTCAGTGAAATATTCATTGTGACTCTAAAGAAATATCCGCCGTCAGGTTTTTTGGAAATTTCATGAAAGGTAGGATCTGATTTTAAATTAACTTCAGGGTTTTCAAAATCTGCTTTTGGGATTTTTGATAACGTTTCTAAATTTTTATTGCTTTGAATAATCCATGTCAGTTCTTTGCCTAAAAGATGCTCGTCGTTTGAAAGACAAAGGGTATTTTGGCATATGGGACATGCAGTAATTTGTGCAGGATCACCCTTTGGAGGCTCATTGTATCCTCGAATATCAGGATTTGATTTTAATTCAAAAGAAGGCATCAGCACACCTTCAGCATTCAAAATCATTTTACCGCGATTCCTTCCCTTCATATATGCAAATCGTGTAGGGGTCGAATTACCTCCTATCCAAAGACCGATGGAGAATCTAGTGTTGCCCCACATGTTTTTTGAGAGGAATTTTTTATTGAGATGATCAAGTTGGAATGTTAAACTTTGTTCCAGCATTTCTTTTGGAATCCAATTTTTAACTCTCTTCAAATCAGATACGACAAATACGCCAAGAGCCCTTTGGAATTGCTGAATTGTTAAAAGTCGAAGTGTGTATCGGGAAATGGCACATACGCCACCGTCGTTATTGAAACTAGTAGACTCTTCACTGGAATCAAGATCCAGCAGTCTTCTATATGCAGATGCAAATATGATGATTCCAAGATATGCCTCTGTTTTTCCCCCACCTGTTGGAAACCATAAGACATCAGCAAAGTTTTGTTCTTCTTTGTCAAAGCCTGCAACTCCCCTCAAGGATTGTAAGATGAATGCCATCTGAAATTCCCTCCAGTTCAGCTGCTGGGAAACTGGTTTGTCAGGATTATTGTTTTTTCTGTTTTCAAACATTACGGAATTCATAAAACAAAATGCAAGTCTAGCACGCTCGTCATCTCTGATAAAATCAACCCCCTTCTGGATGTCTTGGAGGGATTTTTTGCAATTCTCAATTGCTTCTGAACCTGTTTTTGAAAATTGTATTTTTTGTGCAGATGATAAATTTGTGGATAGAAGGTCAGATAGTTTGTTTTCCTGTAAAGATATCCACTGTCGGTAACTTTCCAGCAAAGCATCCAATCCAGGTTTTGGCAAACTTCCAGAAGAATCCCCTTTGAGAATTTTTTCAAAATTCCAACAGTTTGAAAAAAATTCAGCATTGTATTCCCTTGCAGAAGATTCAGGTTGCATTATGGAGTATACTGGTATGTATTCAGTACGGATAGGGGGACATGTAAAATCCTCAACTGTTTGTTTTGGAATTAGTTTGTTTTGAGAGTCAATCCAGGTGAATTCTCTAAATTCATTTTGTTCAGAAGTTTTTTCAGGATCTATCTCATTCCAAACTGCACTGCATTGGAATCCACGTGCCTTTGTCCGGTTGTTATGGTACAGAAGTTCTTCCTCATCCTCACTTCCCAAATAGTCTACAACTGTGTCGTCATCGGATCTTATCCTAATCTGAGGTTGAAACACCCTGTCCTCCTCTGTTTGTCGTTTTGGAGTTCCATCCTCCTTTTTATCCCTGTACGGTGTTCTGTTTACAAGAAATACCTGGACATTCCATTTCTCAGTTTTTGAATTATATCTTGATCTAATTTGTAATTCAACACCCAGTCTTGTAATTACGCTGCCTTTTTTTGCTGCAAGTTTGATGGGTTTGGAATCTTTAACATAATTTTTTACGTCAAGCCATTCTGTAAGATAGAAGTTAGGCTGTCTGTGAAACAGACCAAATGTTCGGTTTGATTGAACATCAAGTACGTATCTCCCCCAGGTAGAACAAATTTGAATTTTAGGCGATTCGCCCTTTAGAACAAAAGACAGACCCAAGGTAAATGAACCTGCAAGATCAATGTCAGTGTCAGGCCATTGAACATCATTGTCAATTGAAGATGAGACTTCAGCAGCAGAACCCATGTGTTGTACGTGAGGCATTGTTGTCTCCTCAAAAAGTCCCGATATTTCTCCAGGGGTTTCTGGATTTTCAGAATGAAAGCAAGATTCCAAAATTCCTATTTGATATTTGCGATAAGGTTGCTGGACAGTTTCAGTTGGACCGTTGATCGGTCCGAGAAGGTTATCATATAATGATTTTACAAGGTGGGTCCTAATCATGGAGTATCATCTCAAGAAAGTAATGTGTTTTAAGATTTTTTGTTACATTGTAACACATCAAATGAAAGGAGGGAAATCTAAACACGGCTTCCCAAGTAATTTTGTTCAGGTCTGAGTCTCTTGTGGATAAAAAACACTGCCACGCCAAGTATTATAGCTATTACTGCATGGACACCTGCAACCACAGGACCGAAGAAAATGTAAGTTGCTTGGAAGCATGCCAGAAATATCAACCCGGCAGTAATTCTGCGAAATAGCAGCGAGTGCCAGAATCGTTTTTCAGGATTGTTGTATCTCATTCTCATGGCAATTACCTACAACTCCAAGCCAAAGCTGCCTGCAAGTTCCTGAAAGGCCCTATACTTGTCAAGAAATTGGATTCCCTTTGGCGTGATTACAAATGTCTGGTGATTTTCATATACAATGTCATTGATCAGACCCGAGCCAATCAGGTTGTTTAGAAATTGGTTGAGTCTGGAATGTGAAAGGTTTGATTTTCTCATAAGGATTGACTTGTTTGCACCGTCTTGGCCGTACTGACTTGTCTGCAGCAAAACATCCCCCATAATTTGCAAGCTGTTTCTGTATGACATCAGTTGATGTCTCCAAAAAGTTCATCGTCCCAGTTTTCTGCCAAGTTTGCATCATCAAAATATTCCCCAGACATCGTATCAAAACATGCGTCACATCCATTTCCGCCGCAGTTGATGCATCCGTTGCATTCTGTCATGCAGCAGTACCCCATCTGTTTTCTTTGGACAGTTTTTTCTCCAGGTCATAGAATTTTCTGCTGTCGCCATCGTCATATTTTTTCAAGTCTGCCCTAAACCCTTTGTGATGAATTGCAAAATGACACTCGGTATGAACAAAAGCTACTCTTTGAGGAAAGTAAGTAACGTGATGTTTTTCAAGTGGTATCACTCTTTTGGTTTCAATGTCAAATGAGCAATCGTGGCCGCATGCTTTGCAGTTGTTTGGAGAGTTGAGATATGTTACATTGTTGTTTTTGTTATCGTAATTTTTAATTTTGTTGATTTTGTTTTCGGACTGAATGAATTTGAAATCCATGTTGGTTAGCACTGTACGGGTTTTTTTCCTAAATGACTGGTGGGACATCAGAGTAGGCCTCCGTTTGAAATCCTGTCCAAAGAAAGCAAGCAGGTCTCAGTTATTTTTATGGAGTTTGTAACAATCATGCCAATGCAACCCTCATTTTTTCTAGACAGATATTGAAATCAGATACTCTGTCATCATGTATCATATCAAGTGCAACACTCATGGTTGAATCAGATATGCCACCATATTTGGATTCTAATGCAATATGAAGGGAATCTTCATGGTGAGTTTTATACATCGTTCCAGATACTCTTTGTCCGTTCTCATCGAAGTTCATAATAAAAGACCTCTGCAGAGAACGATCTTATTCTGCACATAAGTAATGTTATATTGTACTTTTTTCATGTTATGTGTTACTTAACCAATAATATAAACATTTATTCCATTTAATATTAAATTGTACCTAATAAAATTGCAAATATCAAAAAAATAGTACTTATGTAGAAAACAAGGCATAATTTAATCAAAATTAATGTATTTTAGCGATCTTTGTGCTTAGAATCAATTCTATGTTAGATTTAATACTAGCAACATTCCACATAAGATTACAAATATCATGAGTACTCTTGAAAATATCAATCAATATGAAATTACTCCCACACATCTAGATAGAATTGCTGATTTAGTGGAAAAAAAGAGATTCAAAAACCAAGACCACTTTATTGATAGAGCAATTGAAGTTTTTTTGGCTTGGGAAACTAACCCTCCAAAAGCAATGGAGGAAATGATGAAAATTGAACCGACAATTGCACAATACTCTCACATGATTATGATGGGTATGGAATATGCACAATTAAAAATAATGTATCCAAGACATCCTGAAAAATTTGGACGGGAATGGATTGACCATTTACTTGATGATGAAACAGGACTAGAAGAGAAATTTGAAAAAAGTAAATGTATACATGATCCACAAAGTGATGCAAGAGCATCGCATAAAGATTACGAACATGCAGTAGCAAATAAAACTGACGCAGGTAATTTCCTAAAGACTCTAGATTTCTCAAAATCAATTGAAAATTCAACGGCATATGTTTATGATGACTGGCCCTTACTGTTTGCTCATTATAGTAGATTATTTCCTGCTAAAGTAGGAATATTATCTTTGGCAGAATTAATGAGAAATAATAATGATATACAAATTAACTTTGAAAAATTTACTGAAAAAGCATTTGATCTTTGTGAGGAAATTTCAGAAAAACAAATCAAAAGAGAGACAAAAGAAAGTATTTCAAGAGAACATAAATTATCTACAGGTTTACCAAAACCATTTAAAAAAGATATCACAGATAGTAAACAACAAGAATATCAAAACAGGTATAAAGAAAAATATTTTGGAAAATTGAAAAGAAATAGAAAAGATGGAAAGCAGTATTTTGAAGGTCTAATGTCTTCACTGGGTTTGATAAAATTTTTTAAAATAGATGGTGAAAATTTTGTCACGCTTACTGAAAAAGGTAAAGACTTCTTTTTATTAGAAAATCCAATACTTGATGGAGACTTTGAAATTAAACCATTTTCAGACGATGAAGTAAAATATATTTTAAAAAACCTTGTTTCTGAAAGGCAGTTAGAAGTAAATCTTATGGCTGGTGCATTAAGATTAATTGAAAGTAAAATTGGCATGGATGAAGATATCATACATCAATTAGATGAAGTATTCCAAATTATTATTCAGGAGTATTGTGATTCAAATAAAAAAGACTTGAATTTTAATAAATTAAATGATATTTTATTATCTACTGAAAAAATAACAATGGATATCAAAACTGCTAAAAAAGAATTAAAAACGGATTTAGACAAAGAAAGTAGAGAAAATGCAGAAAGAAGGAGTAAAAAACAGACACCCATACAAGCCATTAGAGTTGCAACAATGGGAAGAATGTCTGAATTAAATTTAGTAAAGTGGAATATAGATGGCGGTAAATCTTTCTTTACGTTAGGAGCATCTGAACTAGTTAAAATTATGAAAAAACAAGCAAAATAATTATCTATAAGGGATTTTTAAGTAAAAAATTCAAGTAAATTTATGGTTTATGGTGATAACAAAGGTCACAGATATGAAAAAAGGATAGCAGATATTCTGAAAAATAATAACGTTAAACTATTGAAAGAACCTGCAGGATCATCAGGAGATACAGATTTAGAATTTCTACATAAAAATAAAAAATTTAGTATAGAAGTAAAAGAAAATGCGGTTGGTCCAGATTGGGGACAAGTGGGTTTAAAATACAAAAATAATTTATGGGAATGGTCTTCATCAAAAAAAAGAAAAAACATCATCCAAGTTTATGATAAAATAAAAATAGAAGGGGTTACAGGAATACTAAAATTTCTAAATAATAAATTTATTCCAAATAAAGGAAGCGTAGACATAATAACAAAAAAACAACATGATGAAGATTTTGAATTTGATCAATATTTTCCAATAGATTCTACTGCACTTGAAAAATTCTATGATAAAATTGATTATCTTCAAGTAGGACACGGTTATGGGTTTTATCACATTACAAAAGATACGGCTGAATTAGGAACAGAAAATATTATTGCAGAATTTAAACTTCGACTTAGAGTAAAAGCAATACATAATCATCACAATAGATGTCCAAAGTGTCAAGGAAGATATCAAGGATCTTATAAAAAATGTAAAAAATGTGGATTAAAACTTAGTACAGATAATGCTCAAGAATGTAATAAGTGTGGAGAAAAAGTTCAATATTCAGAATTTATTCATGTATATGATAACTATGGTTTTTTTGCAGTTCTAAAATGTAAATCTATTACAAAAAAATCTAATTTTAATATTGAAGAATATGAAGAACAAAAATTTCCTCCAATTATAAAATAGTTTTAAGAAAATTCATTAAAAGATTACAAATTTTGTGTTATATCTTTTTTATAATCAAACGCGTGTTTTCTAACTATTCTGGATTGAAGAGTAGTTGCTTTCTTTTTCATCTTAATACTTTTTAGAATGGATTTTCCAATTGCTTTTCCAAGTAATGGAGGAACTGCATTTCCTATCTGCCTCCATTGTTGAGAAACAGTTCCAAGAAACTCATAATCGTTTGGAAAACTCTGAATTGCTGCAGCCTCCCTACATGTAAGATATCGGGTTTCAGTAGGGTGGAAGTATGTATGCCTGCTAGTCATAATTGTTGGGGCTACTTCATCTCTACCTAGTCTATGATATTGTTCCTCTCTAAGCCTTCCTTCACTTATGGTATCCCAATCAATACCCAACCACAATTTTTTTGGAAGATATGCTTTTTCATCTTCCTCATAACGTATGCCTTTCCCCTCTGGAATTTTTTCCACTCTTTTTCTAACTAGTTCTTTAGAAATTTTTGCAGATTCAACATCATGATTAAAAATTTCACCGTTTTTATTTTTCATGTTTTCTATTGCATTTCCAATTGTGGCAAGGGGTTTTAATTTCTCTGAAACCCCATGTGTAGGAATTGGGAATTCTGTTTCATATCCAATTCTATTTCCAATAAAGATAGTTCTCCTTCTTTTTTGAGGAACACCATAATTTTCAGCAGACATTACTTGAACATGCATAACATAACCTATTTTTTTAAATTCTTTTAAAACACCATCAAGAATTTGTTTATTTTTTTTGCCCAACAAACCAGTTACATTTTCCATTAACACAAATTCAGGTTTGATTGTTTTTACAATCCGTACAAATTGTAAAAACAGGAAATTTCTAGGATCATCTGGAATTCCTTCACCTACAGTAGACATTCCCTGACATGGTGGTCCCCCACATACAAGGAATATTTTTTTTCCACCTACCATTTTTTTTAAAACAGTTCCTTTTAATTTTGAAACATCATCAACATACGTCTCGACATTTTCGTGATTTGTATTAAATGTGACAATTGCTTCTTTATTATTATCAACTGCAAGTGCACATTTCCATTTAGCCATAGTTAGACCACAGCTAAGACCTCCAGCTCCAGAAAACAGATCTACAAAATAATATTCATCATTAAAAGAATCCTTCAAACAATATTTTTGTTATTTTTCAGTTAATTAAGATACTTTTCAAATCCAAACAGTGTGTTAAGTAACAACAAATCAATTCAAAGAGAGTTATATTCAGACAGACTTTTAGACATCATTATTTGGAATACAATGGGCCTATGGCGCAGCATGGATAGCGTGTTGGACTTCTAATCCAGTGGTCAAGGGATCGAAGCCCTTTGGGCCCAGTTTAATCATTAATTTTTCATACTCAGACAGGTTTTTAGGAACATTAGCACTAATTTTGATGGACTCGTTGCACAGCCTGGATAGTGCGAGCGGCTTCGAACCGCTAGGTCGAGGGATCGAAGCCCTCCGAGCCCTTATTTTCTAAAAATTATTCAAATTTAACCAATTTTTTTATATTTATGGTAATAAAATAAGAGTAAAATGAGTGATCAAGAAATTTATGATAATCTTTTATCAAGAGTTAGGGAGGAAGATTCGAATCCAAAAGGAATAACAAAAACACAATTAGCTAGAATTTACGGTGAGAGGTTTGGAACGTCACATACAACTATTTGGGAATACATACAGGATTTGATAGAAATTGGGAGACTTGAACTTAGAAAAACAAACAAGCAACAACATACATTATTTCTTACAAAAATAAATTAAATTAAATTTTAATATTTTTTTCAATAAATTAATTGTGTAAAATATATTTTAAATTTAAAACCATTCTTTTAAAATATTTTTATCTTTATTTTTTATAGGTTCAATTATCAAAACTAGAGAAATAATGACCAATCTCTCTTCTGCAGGATTTATTTTAGGCTTTAAATTATATTCTTTTTGTTTTTCTTTTTAATTTATATTTATTGAAAAACTCAAATTATCTTATTGACCATACCACATTTTAAACAGATTTTAAAATTTTCTATATCTGCATTGCAATAAGATCAATTCGTTATAAAAATAACATCCTATTTGAATTAGATAAAATTATCTATATTCAGATTTTTTCTAATAATGTATTGATATCTTGACGTACCAATATCCCATGAAACATCTCATCGTTATTTTCAGCAGTTAAAATCGAGACAGATGTCATTCGAAAGTATTTAGGAATGCCAATAATATTACAACTAGATGAAGATATAGAACTAGAACATAAGGGAAAAACATTTTCAGGAATCCTGACTGACGTTGAGGACAATAAAATCTGTATGGAAAATACAGCTCTGCTAGATGATGAAAATTCTAAATAGATAGAGCGTGGAGATGTGTTTGTCAGGCTAGACCCATCCCGTGAAGACCTTACAAGATTTGCAGAAAGCGAAAAACTTCAATTGGAAAATATACAATTCATCTATGTTGCAAAGGGGATGATAGTATTGGAGCAAGTGCAAGACAAGTTTGCAAGTCCTGAAAAATCTTGATGTGATAAATTTGATGCTGATTTACTCATAATGGATGACATGGTAAATAGGTGAATTTTCTTCTTTCTTCTTATTGTATTATTACTATATGCTACATTTCATTCTCTTGGATGAATTATTAAAAATAGTTCAATAGAACAATCTTAACTCCTTTCGGAAAGCTTTGCATGTTGTTCTATTGTTGATTGGGTTAACTCCCTTTCAGGCTTGTTACGATTTCCAACCTACTTGACTATTGACAAGTACTTCTCAAGACAATTTAATGTCGAGGAATGGCGTTGACTGATTTCTCAGCAATAGTGTATGGTTAATCAAATAATTAAAACTTGAGGATCACTTGGATCTTTTGTTAATTGTATGATCTAATTTTTTTTAATAATTCTTAATAGGTTCTTTATCCTATATTCTACGATGAAAATCACAACAACACAAATTCCTACAAGATTTTGTGAGGAGCACTTAACCAAAAAGGTAATTCCCGATGGGAGAACAATACAGAGCAAAGAATGCAAAGTAATTTTCACGAATTAGTATTAATAAAATTATTTTTGAGATAAATTCATTGCAATCATAGTAGAGATGATTTTTGCAGCCAATGATGCAGTAGCACCATTATCATGATAAGGATTC
>Ga0233439_10006117_pt1 | contig 10832 bp, 9 predicted proteins | sample SI_123_September_6_FD_182713 | JGI IMG/M metagenome (GOLD analysis project Ga0233439, IMG submission 182713) | Seawater microbial communities from Saanich Inlet, British Columbia, Canada - SI_123_September2016_100_MG | ecosystem: Environmental > Aquatic > Marine > Inlet | place: Canada: British... | reverse complement strand
AGAGATACTGCAGGAATTGTAGAAACCACCGGTTGTCTGGTGAAAGGGTCTTCCTTGTTGTGCATAAGCATTGAAGCAATGTCACACCCATATTGATGGGGCGGTACCATCTTTGCGGCATCTCCAGAAATACCGAGTGGGTCATCTAGAGTGTAATCATTAGTGAACTTGTCTGTTTGCTCCATTGTTGCAAACATAATAGAAACCGGACCTTCCACGTATGTAATGTCACATTCACCTTGAAGACTGTTATCGAAGTTGAGTTCATACGTTTTCTCCTCTGGTTGAGGCTCTTTTTCATCTTCCTCAACAGGTTCAGAGAAATCAGCACCTAGGTAACACGCTGAATTAATGACAAGAAACTTACTGCCTGCTGCATCATACTTACACCACAATTTGGTAAATGCTCCATCAATAATTACTTGTCCGCAACCATCTTGGGCTTCTCTCATAATGACAGAAATTCCTCCTCGAGAGTTGTACATAACAACAGTGCAACCTGTTTCCTTAACTCTGTCTAGAGACATTTCGGCAATGGTTTCACCCTCATAGAGTTTACCTGTGATACCTGTGGTAGGAAGTGTTTCCTCTATACCTTTCACACCTCCTTCGACACTAGGATTAACATATTTACAAGCCCTGTAGTTCCCAGACATTTCAGGGAGTTCCATTTTGGCTAGTAGTTTATTAGCATCAACAAAGAATGGGTCATTATCACCAAAAATATACAGAGGTAGTCCTTGTCTCCATTTAGCATCAATCATATTAATATGTTCATCGCTAAGATGACCCCGACAATCACTGATAAGCCATACTTGATTAGAAGTTTCTAGGACTTCAGTAAGTTCCTGTATAGTCAGATAAGAATAAACATTCACTGTAAATCCTTTAGCACATAGGTCACGAACCCAGGGTTCATATTGCCCGGAAGCGAGTCCAGAATATTGCTTAATTATACTGATAATCAGTCCTTCAAAGGCTCCATCCTGACCTAGGTCACCGCCGTTAGAGGCAGTATTTCCGTGACTGTCAGGTGTCGCCATACTGAGCTGCTCAGCATTTCTGAAAAGCAGTCTCGAGTTCTTTGCCTTTTTTGCCCTATTTGATTTTCCCTTCTTATACTTATTATCTTGTTCGATAATCTTAGCAAGTAGAATATCAGATTTTCCAAAGATTCTGCTATGTTCCTTGGTTTCAGGGGAGGCATCTATCTTTCTAAAAAAGTCAGATATTTGTCCCCCAAGTTCCTTTTTCATAGCAGTATCACATTCCTCACAGCCATTGTGTGCGTCAAATTCCGCTTTGAGACCTTTAAGATTTTCCCTGTTTTCAGGATGATTCATAGGATGCATAGTCTTTTTAAATTCGGTATAGTACTTGCTGAACTGTGCTCGCAGAGCCTCATCAGCAGAACTAAGTTCCTTAAAAATAGTTTTAGCGTTTCTTTTCATAAACTCATAAAAATCCCCTGTAGTTTTGAACTGCTTGAAAAAAGTCACGCTGTTACCATTGTTGTATAGCATTGCTGCTTGACACTGGTTTTCTCTCTCGCCGTATTTATGGATTAATGAAATAAAAAATTCAATTTTTTTTTGATTTTAAACATTGTTTATAATGATTTTTAATGAAAAATATTCAAAAATTATTTAAAACAGTATCAATAATAATTACAACTGTTAAATATGTTAATATACTTCACCATATTTAGTAAAGGGGCTGATCACTGATTTGTTTTGACACATACTTGATAGTCTTGCTAGTATCACAAGCCACGATCATTTCAAAAACATTTCCGTGTGTGCATTTGTTCTTAAAATCATATTCGTTATACTTCAATGCTTCTCCTAGGAAGACCGGAAGAACTTTCTTAATCATAAATTCAGACATTATATATTCCTCGGTAACAAAGAATTTGTAGTTCTTCTTAACATTTCTAATATAATAGAACTCTTGTTGAATAGCGAAAATCATATTATGTGTCCCGTGGCGATACATTAGACATTCTGGAAATTCGTCAATACTGCAATATACTTCTGAACCTGGTGTGGTTCTTTTGTTTGCAACATAATATTTCCAAAGCAATTTAGAATAAGTAACCAACTTTTCAGCAAAATATTGAAATGCTAGAATAAATTGGGGATTATTATAAATTTCATAAAATTTCGGGAAAATACTGTTTTCATAGTCTCTTTGAATGGCTGAGTCATGGCTAATAAATTGGAATTTCTTAGTCATCAGGTGAATCCATTGTAGAAAAACGTTAAAGTTTTTAATACCAAAATCTTCATCTTGTACATCTCCAGTAATATGAATTGACCTTGGAATGCGAAGATAAATATATTCTTTGTATTGCGCCCCTTCAAATTCAATTCTCTTTGTGGGAGACAATTCAATATAAATACCCTTTACGGTGTGTGGCGCTGTGGTAATGTAATCATCAATATCTGGTCCAATACCCCACGAGTCCTCTGTATAGCGTCTCATCTGAACAGGAATAGGAACACACCCAACATCATTATTATAAAGAAATGAGCGAAATTGTTCGAGATTCAGCATACTTACATAATCACTAGAACCTCCATCAATAATAGCATAAATAGTATTTATACGTTGTTCATTGCTATGTTTCGGGTCAGCCTTAATTTCATCTGTATATTCATCCAATAGAGTCTTGATGTCTGACATAATAGACTTATCCCTTCGAATTAGATACACACTAACGAGTGTATTGCTACTTGACTTGCTATGTGTAACTGATTTTTCAGTAGTAATGAAATTTAGAACAATGCGATATTTGAGATTAGATGGTTCTTTCATAAAGTCCATTAAACGGTTAATATTAATTCCAGTTTCCTCAAAAATACGCTGAGCCTGCTTCTTAATTTGTTCATTTGTATCCCATCTGTTTGAGGCATCTGTATTTTTTCTGGTGCTGTATTCCAATCCTGCACAAGTATGGTCATAACTAACTGAAACATTTGACCCCTCAATACTTTGGTAAATCTTTTTATCAATGATTGAAGCGTCCCCATTTAATGATTGAATTGACTTTTCCTCCTTTTCAGAAATATTAATAGTAGTAATATCATTACTCCCATTAAGTTCAAAATAATTAAAACCACTAGAATTATCAGAATAAATTTTCATTCCAGTAACTACACCCTCCTCATCCTTCAAAATAATAGAATTGGTTTTAAACTCAGATTTCAGCAGTTCTCGAAACGTATCGTATACTCCGTACTTACTTTCAGGTACAGACACTGCTTGCTGTCTGGCATGTTTAATAGCGTGGCTAACAAACATTGTATAAATTTGATTAATAGTCTGTTTAATACTAGTAGTCTGGTCAACTGGAATTGTATCAACATCTTCCAAGAGATTGACTTTCCTACCTGCTGAATTGGTTACATCTTCAGGATTTGCGTATTGAACAATTTCAAGACTCATTTTCAAAAAAATGCACAAACAGTCAAGCAATCAAAAATCAGAAAAATTTAAAGACCGAATGTATTTTGTCTTTTATATAATAACAATTTCAATTTTTATTTATATAGTTTTTTAAATAATACAAAAATAAAAAAAATATTAAAAAATCAATTTTAAATTGTAAAAACAAATAATTAATTTTGTATGCCTACATACTTAACAAATTATTATCAACAAAAATTTAAAATAACCAATCCTCTGGTAAAATAGCATATTCGTAATAACCTTCATCTCCACCACCACCTTCCCAAAAATGAGAATATCCAAAAATTGTGATACCTACTTTACCTCCCTCTGAATTATCAGCATAAGCATGAATCAATTTACCATATAGCAATTTTCCTGGACTTGCTGAATGTAAAATAGCAATATGTCCCTGGTCCTCTACATTTCTATATTTTCTAAATAACATAGTTCCTAGAGGATAGTCTTTACGATAATCAAAATCACGTAATTTTTTATTTTTTTTAAATTGACGATACCAAAATCCGGTTCCTCCTCGATGCTTACTTTTATTTTTAGGCATTTCAACCCCAACTTTATGCATTAAAAGATTCACAAATCCACCACACGCAATTCCATTTTTTCGAATAAAAGTAATATCTTGGGGTTTATCATAATAATGAAAATCATCCCTATCTTGTCCCGTCCACCATTTATATTCTAATCCAATTAATGTTTCACCATATTTTAAAGCTTTGGATACTCTCTCCTGAATTTGTTTTTTTGTTGGCATTGTGTATATGTATATATATATATATATAAACAAAAAAAAATCAATTTTAAATTGTAAAAACAAATAACAAATTATAAAAACAAATAACAAATTATAAAATAATTAAGAATAAGTAATACCTACATATGTTAAAAATATATAAGTCAACGCTACCTTATATTTATAATTTACTAATATATTATTGATTTTATATTTAAAAGGCATCCATTCCAAACACTGGTAACCATTACCACTACCAGTATTATTTAATTTATTATTAATGTTCATAAAACTCGCTGTCTGAAATATAAGTAATCCTAGTATAATCAAACTATAAAATCCTGATATAATAGGTATTTTCAAAATGACATATTGTATAGGTGTGAAATAGGCAATAATAACTAGAGTTATATTTAAAAGACTTATGTATTTTAGACCAATTACTGCAGTTGATTTATGGTTTATATCTACCCCTTTTTTTTTGAGGCATTTGTGTGCTTTTTTAATAGACTTTGTATATGTGTATATAAACACATTTGCAGAAACAACTAAAAAAATATTTAAAGTGGAAAATGTATTTAAAAGTTCTAGCATTTAGTAGTCCTGGTTCTATGATTATTAATTTATGTTATTTTTTATTTTTAACTGTTTATCTATTTATCTTAATTAACTATTTAATACTTTTTAATTCAGAAATATATTCTTTGGTTTCTTCAAGTTCGTTTTGAAGACTCTTCAACTTCCGAACTATTGCCTGACATACAGGAATGAAAATATTTGCTACAATGTCAGGTGGTTCTTTGTATTTAATTGAAACAATATTAAAAATAATGAATTCTTCTAGCGGATGTGTTCTCTTATATCCTACATATGAAACTATATTTTTCTCATCATCCTGGTTATTACAGAATTTATTAAAAATGTAATCCTGGACCAAATTTCCAAGGGTGTCATTTTCATCGGCTATCTTAAATTCAAGACCATTGTTGATATTACGTGACGGAGATACATTAATAATATTACTATTTTCTGATTTCAAATTAATTTCAAAATTGGTGACCCTATCAATCAGCGCTTGAATCCCCCTATGAAATATAATAAGAGGTGGAACAGGTCCGACGGATTCTATCAAATATTCAAAATAATAGGGTTCTCCTTCATCATCTTTGTAATAATACCTTTCTTTGTGAGTAGTATCAAAAAATTTAACTAATTCTTCTTTACTCTTTGGGGTTAGGTTATTTGCCTTATATTTTTCATTTTCTGTTTTAATAAACTTCTCTCTCTCCAAAGCTACCTGCTCAGGGTCTTCTTTGAAAATACAGGAAATCGCTGACTGGGGGTGAAAACAAGCGTTTTCACTTCCAGACCCTAGGGTTGCTTTGAATTTAATATGAAAATTTAAATAATTGGCTGATTCTCCGCTAATATTACTAAACATACTGGTGTTGATTGAATAAACTGGCTTTAGTTTAGTTATAATAATATCAGTTCCAAGCAATGGGTCTTTTGGAAATATTTTTTGGACCTCCTCCTTTTTGAGAAATGCACCGTCACTTATTTTCATAATCTGAATGTCATTGGTAGTGATATCCCTAAATTTGTTTTCTTTATTTGTAACATCAATACTAAATTCATAGTCATCAATCTGGAAATTTTCATCAGTAATATGTATTGGTAATAGGCCAATCCTATGTGCTATGATTTGGTCGTGAAGTGGCGACGCATTTTTAATACATTGAACCATTGATTGTTTATAAGGCATAGTCCTAACTCCAAATGTTTTAACATCTGACATAATGGTTCTTCTAATTCCATTCATAATACTAAGCAAAACATTTTTAACATCAAATGTGACATGAGTTTTGGAAACATCCCACTCTTTTTGATAAGGGTATTTAATAGAACTTATTCGCAATGTTGTTTTTTTTGCATCTTTCTTGCTTACACCACGCTTTCCATCTTTACTCATTACTTTATATTTACGATTGTTTGTTATTTTGTTTGCTTTACTGTTATTGTTTGCTTTACTATTATTATTTTTAAATTTATTTTAATTATTATAAATTCAATTTTATAATCGTATAAATCTTAAAAAAAAATTAACTAAAATAATTATATTAAATCTTTTATTAAATCTCATAACATTACTAGCAATTATTAATTATTATGGAAAAAAATTATATATTTTATAGTGATTACTGCCAACATTCAAAAAAACTTCTTAATCTGTTAAAGGAAAATAATTTGTTAGATAGTTATGAATTATGTTGTGTTGATAATTCTGACATTGACCTTCCCAATTTTATAACCTGTGTTCCAACACTATATATTGTTGGCCAGAAAAGAACTTTAAATAATGAGGCACTATTTCACTATATAAATATTGAGATGAATAAAAATAATTCAGGAGGGCAGCAACAACAACATCAAATGTCACAGCAAATGCCACAACAACAACAAATGCCACAACAACAGCAAATGCAACAACAACAACAAATGCCACAACAACAGCAAATGCCACAGCAACAGCAAATGCCACAACAACAACAAATGCCACAACAACAGCAAATGCCACAGCAACAGCAAATGCCACAACAACAACAAATGCCACAACAACAAACATCAATGAATCAAGATAAAAGTGGCCCAACAGATTTATCAGATATTGATGGTTTTCATGGAGGTGAGATGAGTTCTAACTATTCTGATGGATATTCATTTATTGATGAAAATAGCCAGATACCACACAGTTACAGTTTTATAGATGATAAAGCATCTAGCAAAATTCCTCAATCCACAGGTCAGGCAGATAACCAGGGACAAGGACAAAGTAGTGGAGGTAGTCAGAAGGGGCAACTAATGGACCAAGCATATGAGCAGATGATGATGGAAAGAGGTAAAAACACACCACAGTCCGCAAGTAGTATGAGAATGTAGGTGATATTAAAATATTACCTAGACTAAAAATGCGTAACTATTTAATTTTTTTTTTATTTATTTTAGTTAAACTGATTACTTTTATTTAATTTTACAATTTAAAAATGGAAAGAACCTACCTTGATTATTTTAACTTCTATTTGAAGCAATTTTTAAATGAAATAATTTCTTACTTCCCATATACCAAAAGAGAAATCCTCCTAAACTACAGGCAACTACTAGAGGAAAAAGACAATAAAAATGATTTATATGTTAAATATTATATGACTAAGGTAAATGACCATCTTGGAAAAATATCTAAGAAAGACCCAACACTCTTTGAAAATCAGGTATTGTATTTTGTAGAAGGTGTCAATTTCCACGATTTATACAATTCTGCTGATTCTACAGATAATAATAAACAAGCCATTTGGAAATATCTTCAGTTGCTAGTCCTTCTAGGTCGCCGATGCTTGCCAAATAAGTCAGATATTGTTAAAATGTTGGAAATGGTCGGAGGAGTAATTGAAGAGCCCCGCGAAATGGATAAAACATTGGAGAAAAAAACTAATGATGACGATGAAGAGCCACAAGAAGACGCATTTGGCCTAGGTGGATTGCTTAAAGGGTTGGGTAGTTTATCTAAATTAGGCGGTGCTGGTGGAGAAGGTGGCCTTAATCTAGGTGACTTAGGTGAAAGTTTTTCAGCAATTACCAAATTAGCAGGAAGTCTTAGCGAAGGATTAAAAGATGTAAATATGGATGACTTAACTAAGCAAATGGCTGAATCATTTGGTAATCTGGACTTGGGTCAAGATAGTGAAGATATACAAATGCAGGATGTTGATGACGTTGTTGATGGAGAGGCATCATCAGATTCATCAACAAAACCATCAAGCGGTTCTAATAGCAACTCAACACAACCAGGTGGTACTTCAGCAGCAGCAAACAACCTAGGCAATTCATCATTATTTACAGATTTAGCAGAAGAAATGTCAAACACTTTTAATTTCGATGAACTAGAAAACGATGCTGATTCAGAAACACCCCCTAATATTGGTGACGCACTTGGACAGTTTATGAAAGGTGATAATCCCGCCAAATTTATGAATCTTATTTCTAAATTCAGCACCCGTCTTCAGACAGACTTAAAATCAGGAAAAGTAAATCAAGGCGACCTACTTAATCAAACAAATCAAATGATGGGAAATCTCGACCAAATGGGTATGAACAGCGAAGAAGTCCAGGAACAGGCTAATAAAATGTTTGGAGAGAACTCTCCTCAGGCTAATAAAGTCAAGAACCAAAATAGAAATTCTGCAGCACGTGACAGATTAAGAAAGAAACTTGCAGAAAAAAAATTAAAAGAACAAGCAAATGAATAAACCTTTTAACACATTTTTTTTTTATTTAATTTTTTTATTTTTTTTATTTTTTTTATTTTTCAACATTATATTTATTGTATTGTTTAAAATTTTAATAAACCTGTTATGATGTCAGGAATTCTATTTGGTGTGGTTGCTGATTTTTTAAATTATTTGGGTAATATTCATTTTTAATTTTGTAACACGAAAAAAACATATCATCCATCCATACAACTTTTGACACATCCCATTTATTTAAGGATTGATTAAACATATAGCAATATGCGAATATTTTATTCATAGTTAACATTATGTATGTTTTATTCATCTAAGGAACTATTAAAATGGTAGCAGGTAGAAACTATAAAACTCATATCTTTAATATTGGAAGTATCCCTCCCATCTATTTAAGGATTGATTGAATTTTTCACATTTGAAAAACATTTGAATCATATATTTAACATTAGATACATCCCAATCATTTAAGGGTTGGTTAAATATATTGCAATTTGAAAACATATCATTCATATTTTCTACATTTTTGACATTCCATTCAGAAATATTTTGATTAAAACTCCTATTATCAAAAAACATACCTTCCATTGTTTCAACATTTGAAACATCCCAAGTATTTAGAGGCTGATTAAAATTATGACATTCCGCAAACATTAGTTCCATATTTTCACACTTCTTAACATCCCATTCATTTAAGGGTTGATTAAATTTGCAGCAATTAGTAAACATATAACCCATAGTTTTAACATTTCTTACATCCCATTTATCTAAGGGTTGATTAAAACTGCAGCATCCATCAAACATATATGACATATAACTACACCTACTAACATTCCAATTATTTATGGGGTAATTAAAATTATGACATCCTGCAAACATATTATCCATATCTGTTACATTGCTCACATCCCATAAACTAATATCCTCATTAAAATTAAGTGTTCCTTCAGTATATTCACCTAATTCATCAAATTTATCATAGTCATAATATAAGGAAAATAAATATGCCATATCGGTAATATTTGAGGTATCCCATAATGATATATTATTGTATTTTTTAATAGCTTCTTCTAATGTATCTTTATTTATATAAAGTCTTACTGCTTCATCCAACTCATTATTGTTTTGGGGAGTCCATATAATTTGGCGTTTAATTATATCATATAAAGCAGGCTCATAGTCTTGTATTTTTCTTAGAAATTTGAATAACAAAACTATTTCGTGGTTGATTTGTGACATTATGGGGATATATTTTTGATTATAAATAGAAATAGAGAATTATCATTAAATCAATTTTAAATTTTTAAATTTTTATATTTTAATTTGCCCATTTTAAATATCTTCAAAAAAAAGTATTTAATAGTTAATAAAAAAGTATTTAATAGTTAATAAAAAAGTATTTAATAGTTAATAAAAAAAGTATTTAATAGTTAATAAAAAAGTATTTAAAAATGTTTTGTAAATATAAAAACATTCTAGGAAAACCAGGCGAAGGGGCGCATAAATACAGATTATTTAATATAGCAATCGTGGATGTATTATTATCAATACTAGGTGCATTTTTGATTCACTCATTTTACCCAGACTATAATTTTTTTATCATTCTGTTGTTTGTTTTCGCATTAGGGATTATATTACATCGCCTATTTTGTGTTAGAACCACAATAGACAAACTTATATTTAACTAATCTACTTGTAGAAATAATGCAGTATTTTGCCGTATATTTTCAAGTAATTTATAATGATTATCATCAAATTTTGTTGGATGGTGTATATATTTTATTTTATCCATATAATGGAATTTATTAAAAGGATGAATCCTCACTATATTGCTTAAAACGTGTTTATCATATTCTTCGTATTCTCCAAAATAACAATAATGAACTGTCTCGCTAATAACTAAAACATATGTTTTATTTATAGAAGTATCGATAATGAATTCATACCATATATTAAAGTAATACTTGTTAGTAATGATAGTATTACTTATACTACTATAATAATTCTGAACCACTTTTTTATTCCGGATGCTTGGTTTTATATTTAATATAAATATGTCTGACGCATTAATTTGGTTTAATGCTGCTATTTGGGTTTTTAATGTTTTAAACATAAAGTATTTATTAAACACTAATTCAGTTATGGGCTTTTTTGTGATTTCAAACAGAGTTTGGTTATTTAATTCCATCCTTTTTAGAGTATTTATAAATCTGTTTAATGGGCATCCCTCAACAAAATAAATAATATTCTTAATCAGACCAGGTTCATAATTTTGTATTTTGTTTAATAAAATATTTAAAAGACACAGTTTATAATCATAAACATATACACTC
>Ga0233439_10006114_pt1 | contig 10835 bp, 7 predicted proteins | sample SI_123_September_6_FD_182713 | JGI IMG/M metagenome (GOLD analysis project Ga0233439, IMG submission 182713) | Seawater microbial communities from Saanich Inlet, British Columbia, Canada - SI_123_September2016_100_MG | ecosystem: Environmental > Aquatic > Marine > Inlet | place: Canada: British... | reverse complement strand
TTCTTTTCGGATTCATCATCTTGAAGAAAAAGAACTTTTGCAACGTCTAGATACCCTCCTTACTTTTTTTAACGATTCCATTGAAGCAAATGCCAGAGGGTAAAAAAAACAACCTATTCCCCGAATATCTCCCAGATAGTTTACTAGTTCCCACACTCTCCCTTCCACTCGCTCATCACAATACAATTAACTTCAGAAAAAGATATTTCACCCAACCCTATTGAAAATGTTTTTCATCACCAGGAAATCATTTTCGTTAAATGTCCTGAAGAGAAGTAGAAATAAAAAATAAACCCCCACACCCCCAAGAATTGAAGGAATAAGAGGCCACGAAATCTGTTTGAGAATAAACCCCATTGCTGCTGCCGCCAAAGCAGGCTTCCATAACAGAGATAAAAATGGGGTGGTTCCACACACTTCCCTGATGGATCGAAAAAATAGAAAAAGAACAAGTAATTCCGTTAATCCTGCCACGATAGCAGACCCCATAATTCCCATTCTAGGAATAATTAAAATATTTGCGATGACGCTAAATAATGCTCCGGCAATCGCGATTTTAATTACACTCTTTGTTTCATTAACTGCCAACAACAGATAAGTTATAAACTCATTGAGAATCAGAAATAGGAAAGGTGCCGCCAATATTTGAAGGAGCAGAGCTGATTTTTTAAAATCAGGCCCATAAAGCAATGCTATCAGTTGAGGTGCCAATGTTACAGTAGCCACAGAAATAGGAATGGCTATTAGAAACAAGAAACGCACCGCTCTTTCCCAGATTTGGTTCAGTTGTTTGGGGTTCTCTAAGAAAGCTCTGGAAAATGCAGGGAACAGTGCCGCCCTAATGCTGGCCAAAATTAAGGCTAAGGATTCAATGAACTTAAAAGCAGCAAAATATAGCCCAGTTTCCTCTTTTCCAAGAAAAAGAAAGATCAGGACTGAATCTATTCGAAAATATAACCAGACAAATAAAATAGCCAGGCAAAAATATTTTGATTCATTAAAAATATTCTTAATCAAAAGCCCATCAATATTTGCAGAAAAATTCCCCCTCTGGTCCTTCAGATATCCTCGTGCCAAAAAAAAATTAATTATTGATGCCAATAAAAATATTGCGGAAAACTCAATAATTCCTCCACCTAAAACTAGCACCCAAAAACCAATGACAAAAAATATAATACGTTGCAAGACCATCAACAATGAAACCAGCTTCATCCTCTCAAAAGCTCGAAATACCCCAAGATAAATTTCAGAATAACCATTCAAAACCATTGCAATTGCTATTAAAACTACAACGCATAAAGTTTCTCGATCCAGAGGTAGCCAGCTATAAACCCCAAAAAGGACAAGCATTGTGAGAAATGTCAAAAACCATTTAACTATAAAAATATTAGTCAATAAGGATTGGACATCATCAGGCCTTCTTGACAATTCTCGAGTCAAGTAGGTCCTCAAACCATAATCTACAAAGTCCAGAACTATTGAAGCGGCAACAAATGAAAATGAAAATATGCCGTAACCCTTACTACCCAAGTACCTTGCAGCCAAAATTTGAACCCCTAGCGCCACAAGCTTCGAAAAAACTTCAGCAATAAATAACCAAGCCGAGTTCTTTACCAAGCGGATATTTGGTTTGTTTTTTTTAGGAACCATCGATTCACATTTTTTAGTTACTTATAGAAATTAGGGGATATCCAACAAACGTGAAGTTAGTTTTGGCTAAGAGTAATTGATGCGAATCAAGTGGAAAATATAAGCTGAAGTTAGGGATCAAGAATTAAAATCACATATTCTCAGGAGTGATCCCTTTTAAATTTGAAGTTTTTCAATCACAAGGCTTTCTTTTCATTTGCATCTGCCATTATCCCTAAAAAATATTTGTTATATTCGCCAGCAATATTTGACCAATCATATCGCCTGGCATATTCGATGGAATTATCTTTTATATTTTGCCCTAAATTTTTATCCAAGAGTAGCTGGTAAAACTTTTCCGCCATCGCGCCAGAATTTATTTCCTCCACCCAATACCCATTTACCCCCTCTTCAATAAGTTCGTCAGAAACGCCCTGATCGGTTTTGTAAGCGATGACCGGAAGACCACAGGCATTAGCCTCGAGGATGGAAATGCTACCACTCACACTGGTTGAAGGATTAACAAAAAGCCTAGAAGCTTTCATCCGCGCATAAGCTTCCATATCAGATTCGATCATGCCATGAAAAAAGACTTCTTTATCAATGTTCAAACTGCTAGTTAACTCTTCCAGCCTAGTCCTCTCGGGTCCGTCCCCAATGATCTGAAACGTAATCGAGCATCCTCTATCTTTTAACAACGCTATTCCCTGCAAAATGTGCGAAACATTTTTGTGACTTTGGAGACGCCCCATATAAACCAGATCAAAATTTTTTGATTTGGCAGTAGAGCCCATGATTTTTGCAAAGTCAATTCCGTTAGGAATAAAAATAACTTCACTCTGCTTCACACCCAATTCCTGAAGCTGGCGTTTTCCTTTTTGGGTAATAGCTATAATATGTGGAGTAATTCGACTTATATATTTCTCCAGAAGAAACCCCAGCACTCCTTTTATCCCAAAATAATTTTGCCAGTGCTCCCTTCCCCAAACCTCCCACCAATCAACAACAAGCTTAGATTTACCTAAAAAACAAAAAATTCTTGCTGGTATCAAGTGAAACAATGGCCACTGGCCTGCTAGAAGAATATCAAACTTGCGCAGTTCAATATGCCGGGCAATCATTGTGCCATAGTATATTGTTTCCCAAAGCCTCCTCTTGCCTACAGAATCATATAACTCAATCTGTTTCCCTACTGAATTATATATAATTCCCTCATGCTTAATTTTATCTGGGCCCTCCCAGAATTTAAGCGCATACCATTCCACTTCCCAATCATTCCTCAAATGAAACTGGGCGATTTCAAATAATCGCTTTTGACCTCCACCTTGGATGAAAGGAAAAGGGCAATCATAGAGAATGGCTAAACGCTTAGGCATGGTTTAACCTCTGGGGTTTTCGACATAGCGTCAAACATAGTTTTCTTCTTCATCAGAAAGCCAGTTAATCATTAATTGCCGGGAATGCAAATAGCGGGTCCTGTGTCCATAGCTTTTTCCATTGTATGACTGTAAGCGAATACCAAATTATATTTAAATAGATTGAGTTGTTCAAAAATCAACGACCTTAAATATCTAGGAAGCCAATGAAACAGAATAAGTCTGCATCAGGATAAACAGCAAGTGTAGGTTCAAGTATTTGCCCGGAACCTGCATAGGACACGAAACATTCGTGGATAATTGCAATAAGGATAGACCTCAGTCACATTTTGGGAATCAGTAACTCAAAAATATTAGAATCCATCGTGCAAAACCATAAATTGATTTCGCTCGAAAAGCCAGTAAATTATAAATCATCAAAAGAAATTTTTGTTATAGTGCGGTTTGAGCAAAGTATTTAGCACCTATTATGGAGAGACCATGAAATATCCATTAGCCTGTGATACTTGGGATGACAGGGAAGTTGAGGCAATCCAAAAAGTCATTAAGAGTGGTCGGTACACCATGGGCCCTTATGTTAAGCAATTCGAGGAACAATTTGCCAGCCACTTCAATTGTGAAAATGCTGTTATGGTTAATAGCGGGTCTTCAGCAAACCTATTAATACTTGCCACTCTGGCCGAAAAATATAAGTTACGCGGCAATATTATTGTGCCTGCTGTTTCCTGGTCCACAACTTATTTCCCATTGCATCAATATGACTTCACATTAAACTTTGTTGATATTGATAAGCACACATTAAATATTGATCCAAATAAAATAGAATCCGCAATTAATGCAATGACATGCGCTATATTTGCCGTAAATCTTTTAGGCAACTCATGTAAATATAAAGAGCTAAAAGAAATCGCAGAAAGAAATGGGCTAATGTTGATTGAGGATAATTGCGAAAGCTTAGGCTCCATAACCGACACACAGGAAAACGCTGGCACAGTCGGTCAGTTTGGTAGTTTTTCATTTTTCTTTTCGCACCATATACAAACGATGGAAGGCGGCATGATTGCCTGCAAAAGCAATGACGATGCTGACTTTATCAGATCAATGAGGGCCCACGGCTGGTGCAGAGATTTGCCCGATGATAATAAAATTTACAAAAAGAGTGGGAACAAATTTAAAGACAGTTTTACATTTATAGCTCCGGGCTATAGTGTAAGACCCTTAGAGATGAGCGGTGCTATTGGTAGTGTACAACTTGAAAAATGGCCCGGAATGAGAGAAAAGAGAGTTGAGAATGCCAAATACTTTAAAGAAATGTTTTCAAACCTTCCCGTAACCACACAGAAAGAAATTGGCAATTCTAGCTGGTTTGGTTTCTCAATTCTTTTAGAAGATAGATTGGCAGGGCATAGAGATATTGTCATACAAAGCTTAGAGTCACAAGGTGTAGAATCTAGACCCATAGTTGCGGGCAACTTTATGAAAAATCCTGTAATCAAGTATCTAAATATTTTAAGTCAGAATGATTACGATAACGCAGATTACATACATGAAAACGGATTTTTTATTGGGAATGACATTAGAGATTTGAAAGAAAATATCGACTTAGTTCACGAAACAATAAAGTCGGTACACGATCAAATATAGGAGTAGGTAGCAGTATGAGTAAAAGAGCATTGATTACAGGAATAACCGGTCAAGATGGGTCTTACCTGGCGAAATCATTATTAGGAAAAGGTTATAAAGTTTTTGGTGGCCACCGAGGAAGTACATCCCAAAAACATTGGCGCCTTGATGAAATGGGCATTACAGAAGACATTGAATTTGTAAAATTAGATCTAATGGATCAGAAAAGTATAAGCAGAGCTATAGAGAACACAGAACCGGATGAAGTTTATAATCTCGCAGCTCAATTTATTGGCACCTTATCATTTGAGCAACCTGAACTGGCAACGTTGGTAGATGGTCTTGGTGTTTTAAAGCTATTAGAAAGTATTCGTCAAGTTAATCAAAGTATTAAATTCTATCAGGCCTCTACCAGCGATCTATACGGTAAAGCTCAGGAAGCACCCCAGTCTGAGCAGACAAAGTTTTTTCCACGCTCCCCTTATGCTGTTGCAAAATTATATGCTCACCATATAACTATTAATTATAGGGAGGCATATAATATGTTTGCGTGTTGTGGGATTCTTTTCAATCACGAATCACCAATGAGAGGAGAAATCTATGTAACGAGAAAGATAACGAAAGGCATAGCCCTGTGGTTAAGAGAAGGCAAACCCATTGTATTGGGTAATTTAGAAGCCCAAAGAGATTGGGGCCATGCGGAGGATTTTGTTGAAGGTATGCAGTTAATTTTAAATTCAGATCAACCGCAAGAATACGTTTTAGCAACGGGAAAAACTAATACGGTCAAACAATTTGTAGACAAAACGTTAACCTACCTATCAATACCAGGATATTGGAAAGGCGATGAATGTTTTGACAAGAGGAATAATAAACTAATCGTGACCACCGACAAAGCTTACCTGAGATCAGCAGAAGTAAATTTACTGGTTGGTGATTCTACTAAAATAAAAACAGAACTTGGCTGGAACCATAAATATGATATAGACAGCTTGATCGCTGATATGGTGGAGGCAGATTTAAGAAGATATTCAAAGAAGGCGATAAAATCGACAAACTAACCTTTGCACAATAAAAATATCGCAAGAAAATATATGACTTTGGAAGTCAGACCTAAGCATCTGAGGGATTCATGAATTCGGTGGGATCCAGGCCTTTGTAAATAAGATCATTTTTTACCATGATGCGAACCAGTTCATCACAAGATATCCGAGGTTCCCACCCTAGTTTTTCCCGAGCTTTACTGGCATCACCAGTGAGCACATCCACTTCTGCAGGGCGCAAAAATTTTGGATCCACATCGATTAAAACCTGACCAGATTTTCTATCTACTCCCTTTTCCTCAAGACCTTCACCCTGCCATTGAATATCGAAACCACAAACTCCAAACGCTTCTACTACAAAATCACGGATACTTTTCTGGATTCCCGTTGCGAAAACATAATCCTCCGGTTTGTCCTGTTGCAATGCCAACCACATACCTTCGACATAATCCTTGGCGTGACCCCAGTCGCGTTTGGAATTTAGATTCCCCAAGCTCAGCTTTTCCTGCTCGCCTGCAAGGATATTTGCCAATGACAAAGTGATCTTCCGGGTGACAAAATTTTCACCTCGCCGTGGTGATTCATGGTTGAACATAATCCCGTTGAGGGCATACAACCCAAAGGCTTCCCTGTAGTTGATGGTAATCCAGTGGGCATAAAGTTTTGCCACTGCATACGGACTGCGGGGGTGAAAAGGTGTAGTCTCTTTTTGAGGACTCTCCTGCACTTTGCCATACAGTTCACTGGTTGAGGCCTGATAAAACCGGCAGGTATCTATTAATCCCGTAGACTTGATAGCCTCCAGAATGCGGAGAGGTCCCATGGCATCTGCCTGCCCGGTATATTCAGGGGTATCAAAACTAATTCCTACATGGCTTTGTGCGGCAAGATTGTATACTTCGTCAGGGTGGATTCCTGACAATAAGCGGCTTAGGCTTGGGGTATCCGTCATATCCCCATAATGCAGGCGAATTTTCCCTGACGGATTTTGTGGATTCATCAGGAGGTGTTCAATGCGACCTCGGTTAAAACTGCTGGAACGCCGAACAAGGCCATGAACTTCATATCCCTTTTCCATAAGGAATTCCGCCAAGTAAGACCCATCCTGTCCGGTAATTCCTGTAATCAAAGCTTTTTTCAAATGTTTCCCTCTTTTTGGTTAGCCTTTTTAATCATAGAAAAAAGCCCACTGCTTGGCAAGAGAATTAGCAGTCCCCGATACCGAAAAGGTAAGGTCTTTGATTCTTAAAATCTCAGAGCCTCTAAGCTTTGGAATTTGGGGGAGTCTGCTAGGAATATAAGGTCCACATCCTTGAGACTATTGCGACGAAGATCTAATTTTTTTAGCTGAGAAAATAGTTTGGAGTCTAGCAGAGAATCTAAACTTTTTCTGGAGATGACATTCCCCATAATCTCCAACTCTTCCAGTTGTTTTAGGGTATCGGACTGGATTAGGGTCTGAAATTCGGTATCCCCGAAAGAAACCCCGGAGACTCTTAGTTTATTCAGGTTTTTGAAATTTTTGGATTCCGCTAAAATACGAAACCCTTTTTCCCCAAGATTATTATTACTCAAATTCAATTCCTTTAATCGACTAATATGAGGAGATTGAGAAAGAGCCAGGAGTCCCAGCGAAGTAATTCCGGTATTTTCCAGATTCAAGTTTTCCAATTGAGACAGGTTTGGGGATTCCGCAAGTAATACAGCGCCTTTGTCCTCTACAGCATTGGTCATCAAATTCAAGGATTTCAGGTTTTTAAGATATGGGGAATGGGCCAGTTCCTGAACTCCGTGATAATCAAAATGGTTGTTCCGCAGCGAAAGCGAAACAATCCCATCCAGTTTTTCATATTGGGCCAAAGAAACGATATCCTTATTATCCAACCTCTGCTCATTAAGATGAAGATAATTATCCTTTCTTTTCTTATCAAGCAATATCCGGGATCGCATTGCCCGTAATGCAGTTTCTCCTGCCCGGCCAATCTTATTATCCTGCATGTAAAGCTGGACCAGATTACCTAAGTGCTTGGAGTTCGCAATATCCAAGGCTCCAGGATCACTAATATGATTGGAATCAAGTATCAAAGCTTCCAGTCGGTTTAAGGTGGGGGAATGTGCAAGAATGCGGGCGCCCTGACTGGTAATTTGATTCCAACCCAAATTTAAGTGAACAACTTTTTCAAATGCCCCTGCCTGAGCCCAGTCGGCAATATTTTCATCATTCAAAAGATTGCGGCGCAGGTTTAGAACACGAAGCTTGGAAACCACAGCACCGTCTGGAAACCGGGTTAATTTTTGTTTCCCCAGTTTATTCATTTCCAGATCCACGAACTCAAGGTTCAACAAGTATTGGGATTTCACAATACTCAAGGCCCCAAAATCTGAAATCTGGTTATTGGTCAACTCAACAGATTCAAGGTTTGGAAGGTTTTTAGAATTCGCCAAACTCATGGCTCCCTCATCCCCAATTTGATTTGCATTGAGGATGAGATGTTTTATTCCCGCCAGCGAACTCGAACCAGTAAGAACCTTAATTCCCTCATCAGTTAATTCATTCCAGCTCAAATCCAGTTTTTGCACATGCGATAAATCTTTATTTCGGCACAAAAAAACAATTCCAGCATTTCCCATCCGTTCATAGGAAAGATCCAAAACTGAATCTTTGCGGATCAATTTATTATTTAAAGTCTGGATAAAATTCAAATCTTTATTTTCAGCCCGCATGAATCAACCACCAATATGAGGATAGTCTGTTTTTACCGCGCCCATTTCCTGTAAACGTTTTGAATTATTCAAAAGTTCCAGTCCCTGAAGATCAATTCGGTTATAAGACAAGTTTAAGATCTGAAGGTTTTGCAATCCGGGAAGCTTTGCCAACGCCTGCATTCCTCTTAAACCAATTCGATTGGCATCAAGATGCAATTCCTTCAATTGTTTTAGGTGGGTAGAATTTGCCAAGGCTTCTGCTCCTAAGTCTCCAATTCGATTAAATGAAAGATCCAGGGTTTCGAGCTTGGAAAGACTTTTAGAGTTTGCCAAAGCTACCGCCCCCTCATCGCCTATTTTATTGGTGTACAAACTCAGGTAACGCAATCGTGTCAATTGCTCCGATTCGGCCAGAGCTCTTGCGCCTTCATCTCCCACTAAGTTTTCATACATCCAAAGTTCTTTAAGTGGTTCAAAAAATTCAGACTGCGCTAATTCCTCCACACCTAAATCCTTGATTTTATTAGTATGAATGTAAAGGATTTCAATGTCAGGAAGAGCCACGTTTTCCGCCAAGTCTATTGCAACCTGGTTACCAATACCTCGACCTGAAAAATCAAGAGTTTTCTTATCTTTACTCAAGCCACGTTTAATCCATTTTCTGATATAAGAAATATCTTCTGACATAACTTCCCCAACGCTGGATAAAAGCTCCATTCTATAAAGGTGAATAGAAAAGTAAAGAAATAAATGATTTATCTTGAAAATTCCGTTTTTTCCAGGTTTTTAGGGACTTTATGAAAACCTGCTCCACACCCTGGAAAACAATAAACTATTCATTAATCGTGTCACATAATTTCATTCTAAAAGATATTGGGTGAAAACAGCCCTAAATAGGGCACTCTGGATTCATAATAAAAATATCACAATAGTTTCATGGATGAAGGCAAATAACTTCAAGTGGATTCACCTGATTTACAAGTAGCCAGAAAAATATTCGAAAGTTTACTGTTTGAATATTTTCCACTCAAGACAACAAGTTGAATTATAGCTCGAACTGCATGAGCCAATTATTCTGCCAGATTGCCTGATTTCTTCCGAATCCCATCTTTAGCGTTTGCAAATTTTTCTTATAAAAAGTTTTTTTGGGTCAAAACTTATTTTAGTTCATAATATCTACGCATTGAAGTAAAGTCTCTTCCCAGAAAAATTAAGATTCCTCTTCAATAGCTGGGGAAAATTTAGAGGCTCTATAGTCCTTTATTTTATTAATGCGGAGAAATTCTTGCCTGAAACCAATACATTAGCAATACACCCTGCGGTCCCGGTCTTTGACAAGCTAATTCAGTTTTCATTGTTCACCTTCGTCGCCTTTTCTCTGTTTTCCATCAGCGTCACCCAAATTTCATTTTCTATTGGCGCCTCTTGCTGGCTATGGAGAGTTCACTTGACCCAATCATGGAAAGAAGTTAGGGGAACTCTAGTTGGTATAGCAATTTTATGTTTCTCCCTCGCCTCTTTTTTAGCAGTGATGACATCACTTGATATTGAAACCAGTGCACGGCACCTAAAAAAATTACTTCAATTCGCAATATTCTTTTGGGCTGTTAATGCAGTCCAAGATGAAAAGCAAAGGGATTTGCTAATTGGAACAATTATTGTTGCCAGTGTTATTGCCGCCTTGCATGGTCTCTATCAATTTTTTGATTTTGATATTGCTAGAAAATTCAGGGTCCATGGAACAAGAAGCCATGTTTCGACTTACTCAGGAATTTTAATGCTTTCGGGTTTGGCGGCTTTAGGAAGGTTTTTGTTTCATAAACCTAAAAACTATTGGGTGTTGGGGGGCGCAGCAATAGTTTGCCTTTGCCTGCTACTGACTTTGACTAGGCAGGCTTGGCTTGGATTTTTTATCGGGACTGTATTTCTAGTTTTCGTCTGGAATAAAAAATATCTTTTTATCCTTCCTTTATTGCTAGCTGGTCTTTTATTGTTTGCTCCCACATTTATTACAGACCGCATGCAAAGCCTCACAAATATGAACGATTTAACTTTCCAGTCAAGAATGTTTCTCTGGAAGGGCGGCTGGGAAATATTCAAAGACCATCCTTTAACAGGTTGTGGATTTAAATGTGTGGACATTGTTCATTCTCAATACCCTGATCCCTCCGGCCAGATCGCCCACTTCAGAGGAATGCATAATAATGCTCTACAACTATTGATAGACACAGGAATAGTTGGGCTAGGGCTATGGGTTTTCATTTGGGTGGCATATTTCTACGAAATCTTCAAACGTTGGCGGGTTTTAACTGAGGACACATCTCAGAGCAATACCAAGAGCATATTATTAGCATCTTTTGCACCGGTTCTTGGATTCCTTACTGGAGGTTTCTTTGAGACAAACTTCTACGACTCAGAGATGGTAATGTTGCTTTTTTTCATAATGGGTATCTCCCTG
>Ga0233439_10006111_pt1 | contig 10843 bp, 11 predicted proteins | sample SI_123_September_6_FD_182713 | JGI IMG/M metagenome (GOLD analysis project Ga0233439, IMG submission 182713) | Seawater microbial communities from Saanich Inlet, British Columbia, Canada - SI_123_September2016_100_MG | ecosystem: Environmental > Aquatic > Marine > Inlet | place: Canada: British... | reverse complement strand
GCGCTATTGATCATGGCCGGGATGGTTGCGTAGGGCATTGTTGCCACATCGAATGCCTTGGCTTCATCTGTGTAGTATTTTTCCCAGGGTCGCGACATTTATCGGCCTCCATGCCCACTGTTCAATTTTATGGGCAAACCGTATCGCGAATTGCGCCGTAAAACAATTATCCCGGCCACTCTTCAGTTGCTAAGCTGAGGGCAACCAAAATAGTTCACCAACCATCAGGACAAACCTATGAAAATCACCGGCTGTGAAACCCTGCATTGCGGTGCGGGTTGGCGTAATTTTTCCTTTCTAAAACTGCAAACCGACGACGGCATCACCGGCATTTCGGAGTACAATGAAAGCTATGGCTCCAAGGGGCTGACCGGCGTAATCGAGGCGTTGGTGGAAACCCAGATTGGTGAAAACCCCTGTAATCACGAGGCGATCTCGCAATGCCTCTATGCCATGACGCGACAGGCACCGGGCGGCATCAATCAACAGGCCATGGCAGCCATCGAGAACGCCATGATGGACATCAAGGGCAAGGCCCTGGGCGTGCCGGTCTATGATCTGTTGGGCGGCGCGGTGCGGGACAAGATGCAGCTCTATTGGTCCCATTGCGGCAGCTATCTGCGCAACCCGAAAGCGGCAGAGGTCATGGGCCTGGACATGGTCAACAACCTTGACGATGTGGTCGCCCTGGGCGCGCGGGTCAAGGCCAGCGGCTACAAAGGCCTGAAAACCAATATCTTTATGTTCGGTGAGGAGCCGGGGATGTATATGCCCGGCTTTGGCCGCGGGCCCGGTTATCCCGAATTAAATTTGGATAGAAAGGTCATTCGCAACCTGCGGGCCCAATTGGAAGCCTTCCGTGAAGGTGCCGGCCCAGACATGGGTATTCACCTGGACATCAACTTCAATTGCAAAACCGAAGGCTATTTGCAGATGACCCGCGCCCTGGATGATCTGGGTCTGACCTGGTTCGAAATTGATCTTTATGACCCGGAGGCCCTGCGCCACATCCGCAATTCCGTATCGACGCCCATTGCATCATGTGAAAGCCTGTTCCGCCTGCGGGAGTTCCGGCCATTCTTTGAGAATCATTCCATGGACGTCGCCATCATTGATCTGCCATGGAACGGCATTTTCCATTCCATGAAGATCGCGGCCATGGCGGAAGCTTATGAGATCAACGTCGCGCCGCACAATTTCTACGGTCATCTATCTTCCATCATGTCGGCCCATATGTGCGCCGCCGTACCGAACTTCAGGGTCATGGAAATCGATGTGGACGACGTACCCTGGAAAGACGACATCGTCACCTACGTGCCGGAAATCGAAGACGGATATCTGAAGCTGCCCAAAGGTCCCGGCTGGGGTACGGAATTGAACGAAGACGTCATCCGCGCCCACCCGCCGATTTAGGAATAAGGACCAGACATGAAATTTGTCATACTGGGTGCTGGTGCCCTGGGGACCATTATTGCCGCATACCTGACACGATCCGGTGAGGATGTAACCCTGATCGCCCGTGGGGCGCGGGCGAAACTTTTGATAGAAAACGGCGTCACGGTCACTGGTCTGGATGATTTCACGACCCAAGTGGAGATTGCCGACGACCCTGTTATGGTAACCAGCGCGGATGTTCTTATCCTCGCCACCAAGACCTACGATACTGCCGCCGCTATCGCCTCTGTCCAACATATGGGTGTTGGCAGCGTCTTCTCGATCCAAAACGGTGTGATGAAGAACGATCTGTTAGCCGCAGCATTCGGCCAGGATCTTGTGCTGGGTTCGATCTGCATGATCGGTGGCGCTATCCAGGCCGACGGCACTGCCAACTACATCATGGGCAATCCCACATTGATCGGGGAACTATCAGGCGATGCCAGCGCTCGAACCAGCGACATCGTCAACCGTTTTACCAATTCGGGATTATCCGCCGCTGTCGCCGACAATATCCTCAGCGAGGAATGGACCAAGTTCGTCGGCTGGCTGGGCCTGTCCGCCCTGGCGGTTCTGACCCGGCGGGAAACCTGGAAATTCCTGGCGGATGAGGACAGCGCCCGTATCGTGGCCCGCATCGTTCGCGAAGCAGCCCAACTGCCCCGGCATCTGGACATCCCCCTGAAGGCCGGCGGTGCCTTTAGCCTGGACCTCATCACCACCATCGGTGAAGACGCCGCCACGGCTTTGTTGGTGGAACGGGGCGAGGCGCAACGCACCACAGCGCCAAACTTTCGCCAGTCCATGTTGCAGGACGTGGACAAGGGCAAACAGTTCGAAGTGGAAGAAACCTTTGGCCATGTGGTGCAACAGGCCAAAGCGTTTGGTTTGGCGGTCCCGACCATCGAAACCTGCTATGGCATCCTGGCCGGGCTGAACCGCATGCAGGGATAGACCCGCTGCGGGCTCAACCCGTCAGAATAATCGAGACGATGGCGACCAGGATCAGGGCGATGCCGGCCATCTCCATGCGAGAGGTCTTCTCCTTGAAGATGAAGATTGAGGCCAAGAAGGTGAAGATCAATTCGATCTGCCCTACCGCCCGAACATAAGCAGCGTTTTGCAGGGTGAAAGCGGTGAACCAGCCCACTGAGCCGAGGAAGCCCGCGATACCCACGGCGGAGGCCGGCTTCCAATGACGGATCACCGCCCTGATCTGGCCCGGTTCCCGTACCAGCAAATAGACGCCCATAATGATCGTCTGCATGGTCAGGGCGACGGCGAGGGAGAAAGAAGCGCGCATCATCACCTCGCCATCCCCCAACGCCAATGTGGCACCACGAAAGAACACTACGGAGGAACCAAGGAACGCGCCACAGACAAGGCCCACAACCGTGGATTTCTCAAACAATGAGGTAACCAGGTTGCGCCAGGTGATGGAAGATTGCGCCATGGATAACAGGATGACGCCAATCAACCCCACACCGATGGCACCGGAGCCTGCCAAACTGACCTCATCCCCCAGCAGGATCAGGCCCAGAATGGCGATCTGCAGGATCTCAGTTTTTGAAAACGTGGTGCCGACGGTGAAATTACGCAGGGAAAACAGGTACAGCAATACGAAGGTAAAGAGGATCTGCGACAGACTGCCCAACAGACAATAGAGCAGGAACAGGGCATTGACCTCGGGTATGGGATAACCGCCGTAGTGGTGTACCCCCCACAGATAAATCAAGGCCAGGGGAAAGGCATAAAGAAAACGTACATAAGATGCCCCGCCGGTGGATAACCGTCCCTTGATGTACTTTTGCAGGACAGAACGCAGGTTCTGCATGAAGGCGGCAAAAATCGTGATCGGGATCCAGTAGGAAAACATCTACGCCACTCTCAATCGATCGGGATCAGTGCGGTCGCCACATCGCGGCCTTCACTGAGCAGAACATTATAGGTGCGACACGCTGCACCTGTGCCCATGGCTTCGATCACCACACCCCATGCGCGCGCTTCTGCCCGCAATTGCGGCGGGATCAGAACCATTTTCTCACCGCAACCGATCAACAACACACCTACCGGTTCGGCGGCATCGCGAACGGGGGCCAAATCGTCAATCGTCATTTCGCCGATAGATTGGACCGTCCAGGCCATGGTCTGTCCCGGCAACACCAACGCAGGCCCCTTATAGCGGACGCCGGAGATACGGAAGCCGCCGTCACCATAGCCCTGGATCAACTGTCTGTCGGCGGCAACGGGGGGCGTGATATCCATGGTTTCTGGGGCTGTCGGGTCTGCCGGGTCTGGGGCCTAGCTGGTCTGTTGCGCCGCGCCCTTATCATCCTCACCACTGCGATGGCGATCACCCAAACCAAGCACGATCAACAAAGGTGCGGCGACAAAGATCGATGAATAGGTACCGATGATGACACCCCAGATCATGGCAAAGACAAAACCTTGTATGACGGCGCCGCCAAAGGTGAACAACACCACCAGGGCCAGCAATGTGGTGACGGAGGTCATGGTGGTCCGCGACAGCGTATCGTTGATGGCCATGTTCAGAACGCTAGGCAAAGACATGGTCTTGTATTTACGCAGATTTTCCCTGACCCGATCATAGACCACGACGGTATCATTGATGGAATAGCCGACAATGGTCAAAAGGGCCGCAATAGTGGAAAGATTAAACTCCATCTGCGTCACGGCAAACATGCCCACCGATAGGGCTACGTCATGGACCAAGGCGACAACCGCGCCAACACCGAAATGCCATTCAAAGCGGAACCAGATGTATATCAACATCAACACGACAGAGAGCGCTATGGCGATGGCACCGGCCTCAATCAACTCGCCACTGACCTTGGGGCCGACAAATTCAGTGCGGCGATAATCCAGCCCGTCGCCTAACCCGGCACGCACTTTCTCCACCGCCTTTTGCTGGGCGGAGGCATCACCGGGCTGTTTTTCAATGCGGATCAAAACCGTGTCCGCGGCACCAAATTCCTGCAAGGAGACTTCGCCCAGACCCAAACCACCAAGGCGGCTGCGCATATCGCCCAGGTTTGCAGGGCCTTTCGTTTGGACTTCAACCAGAATGCCACCACGAAAATCGATGCCAAAATTCAGCCCCGGCGTGTAACTCATGATAACAGAGATCAGAACCAAAAGCGCCGAACAGGCCATGGCGGGCTTGCGCCAGGCAACGAACTGAACATTGGTTTTTGCGGGGACCAGCTTTAATTGAAACATTTCCTATCCCCTAGATCGGCAAGGCCGCTGGGCGCCTGCGGCGCAGCCAAAGCACCAGCATCAACCGGGTCACGGTGACGGCTGTAAAGACGGATGTGATGATGCCGATACCCAAGGTAATGGAAAAGCCCTTGATGGGCCCAGACCCCATGACGAACAGGATGACGGCAGCAATAAAGGTTGTGATGTTGGCATCGAAAATCGTCCCCACAGCGCGCTGATAACCAGCCTCCATGGCCGCGAACGGCGTCTTGCCCGTCCGCACCTCTTCCCTGATCCTCTCGAACACCAGAACATTGGCATCCACCGCCATACCAATTGTCAGAACGATGCCGGCAATGCCCGGCAGGGTCAGGGTCGCCTGTAACAGGGACAACGCTCCCATAATCAGGAACAGGTTGACCAACAAGGCCAAGTCGGCGGCGATGCCAAAGACGCCATAAGACAAAACCATAAAGACCATGACCGCAATAAAGGCGATGATGCAGGCTATTTTACCCGCTGCCACGGAATCGGCACCCAACGCCGGGCCCACCGTACGTTCTTCCAAAATTTTCAAAGGTGCCGGCAACGCACCGGCACGCAACAACAACGACAGATCCTGGACTTCCTGGACCGTGAAATTGCCGCTGATAATACCGGTGCCGCCCAAAATCGGTTCCCTGATCACAGGGGCCGATATAACCCGGCGATCGAGTACAATAGCAAAGGGCCGGCCGACGTTCTTGGCCGTGGCATCGCCAAACCGTTTTGCCCCAACGCTGTCAAAGCGGAAGGAAACGACGGGCATATTATCCTGGAAGGTAGCGGAACTATCCACCAAAGTATCACCGCTGACCATCACCCGCTTGCGCACCACATACATATTGGCCGGGGTACCATCGGCATTACGCTCGTCAGATTCCAACAAATCCGAACCGGGCGGGGTGCGGGAACCAGCAATGATCTCACCAGGTGATGTGGTCACATCGACCAGCCGGAAGACCATTTTCGCCGTCTTGCCCAGAATTGACTTCAGACGTTCGGGATCCTGCAAACCTGGCACCTGAACCAAAATACGTTCGTCACCCTGGCGTTGGATCGTCGGCTCCCGGGTGCCCAGCTCATCAATCCGGCGGCGGACGATCTCAATGGATTGTTCAATCGCAGAGCGTCGACGTTCCCGAATGGCGTCTTCCGTCAATGTCACGCTGATCTGATTGTCATTCACGACTTCGACAGCGATATCCCGTCCGCCTGCGATGCCGCTAACCGTATTGCCTTGTACGGGGACCGAAAGTTTTTTGACTTCTTCCAAAGCCAGTTCCAGCTGCTCCGGCTTACGGATCGTGACGACGACCGCGTCGTTGCGCAATCCCAGGTCACGATAGCCGATACGTTTGCCGCGCAAGGCAGGACGTACGCTATCCACCAGGGCGTTCAGGCGTTCCTGGACCACCACGCTGGCCTCTACCTCCAACAACAGGTGAGAGCCGCCTTGCAAATCAAGGCCCAGGTTTACCTGCTTATGAGGCAGCCAATCGGGCAAGCCTTCTGCGGTTTGCTTTGAAACAAAGTTGGGGGCAGTAAATACCAACCCAAGAACACACAGAACGGCGATCAGGGTGGCTTTCCAGGGGGCGAAATACAACATGAGGCGGGCCGCTACGTCCTATTTCTTGAAGCCGAAGCTGAACAGGGACTTTTTCTCCGGCGCAGAACCGCCGCCGCCGCCGTTGCCACCGCCGTCGCTACCACCGTTATCGCCGCCGCTATCCTTATCGTCGTCATTGGCGCTGCTACCACCACTGCTACCGGCGACAGGGGCACCTTTGTTCAGCACATCGGTCAGTGTGGACGTGACAACTTTGACCCGGACATTTTCGGCCAATTCGACCTGAACAGTGCCCTCATCAATAACCTTGGTCACTTTACCGAACATACCACCGGCTGTGACCACTTGATCACCACGGCGCACGTTCGAGACCATTTCCCGGTGCTCTTTGGCTTTTTTCTGCTGTGGCCGGATCAAAAAGAACCAGAAAACAACGAAAATCAGCAGCAGCGGCATCAACTGCACGAACATATCACCGCCGGGCGCACCGCCGGCCTGCGCATAAGCGGGCGAAATCAGCATTATAAATCTCCGGTATTTAGCATGAGGCGGGCGGACTATAGCCCCGCCGTTGCGGATTGCAAACGCTAAAGCAATACACCATTTCCACCGCCATCTGAAGCCCTGCAAAACACTTATCTAATCACGACCGTTGACCGCCAAGGCGGGGATGATTAGGTTCCCGGCCACTCCGTAATATTTGCTCCACAGGTTCCCCATGTCCAACCTAGATAACGAACTCGTTCCCGTCCTTAATCGCATCGCAGATGCCTTGGACAGGTTGTCCCCACCGCGCATGGAGGACGTCAATCTGGATGGTGCCGACGCCTTTGTCTGGCATGCGGACGAAGGCACGTTGGATCCGATTACAAAGGTCAGCCGGATCGATTTGCATTTGCTACAGGGCATCGAACAGCAATGCGAAACCCTGACCCAGAACACCCAGCGCTTCGCCGATGGTCTGCCCGCCAACAATGCCCTGTTATGGGGCGCGCGCGGCATGGGTAAAAGCAGCCTTGTTAAGGCTATTCACGGGGCCATTGTCGCGAAAATGCCCGGCCAGCTAAAACTGGTGGAAATCCATCGGGAAGACATACCCACCCTGCCCCAACTACTGAAACTGCTGCGCTATGGCGATAAACGCTATGTCCTGTTTTGCGATGATCTGTCATTTGATAATGATGATGCGTCTTACAAATCCCTCAAGGCCATCCTGGACGGCGGCATTGAAGGGCGGCCCAACAACGTGATCTTTTACGCCACATCGAACCGGCGTCACCTGATGCCACGGGATATGATGGAAAACGAACGCTCCACCTCCATCAATCCGTCCGAGGCGGTTGAGGAGAAGGTATCTTTGTCGGATCGGTTTGGCCTGTGGCTGGGTTTTCACAATTGCAGCCAGGACGAATTTTTCGCCATGCTGGAGGGCTATTGCAAGCATTTCAATTTGCCAATTGGTTCGGAAGATCTGCGCGCCCAGGCCATTGAATGGTCCGTGACCCGCGGCGCCCGCAACGGCCGGGTGGCCTGGCAGTTCATCCAGGACCTGGCAGGCCGTCTGGGCGTCAGGATCGACTAGACGGCAGCCCGCGCATGGCCTGCTTGGTTGCCAGATAGCGGGTCGGGTTGACCGCGCGACGACCCTTGCGCACCTCAAAATGCAGTTGCGGGCGGGTGATGTTGCCCGTCGCACCGGAACGCGCGATCCGCTGGCCACGGTGCACAATATCGCCGACTTTCACATCCAGGTTCCGGTTGTGACCATAGGCGGTCAACCAGCCCCCCTGATGGCGTAACAGCAACAGATTGCCAAAGCCCCGCAGTTCGTTACCCGCATAGACCACGACGCCGTTATCTGCCGCACGGACCGCCGTACCTTGTTTGACGGCGATATTGATGCCGTCGTTATGCAGTCCGTTGGCTTTGACCCCAAAGCGCGAGATGACCCGTCCCTGCACGGGCCAGGCGAACCGTCCACCGGAGCGGGCCGGCGGTTTGGTTTTGACCGGGGCCCGTCTGGTTTGGGTTCTCGGTTTTGCCTTGCTGACCGTTCCCACGACGTATGCAGGTGTGGGCGCGGGCGCGGCATTGCCAGAGACTGGTAGCGCCAGGCGTTGTCCGGATTGAATGCTGTAGGGGGGCGACAGTTTATTACCGCGCGCAAGAGAATATACGGAAACCCGATAGCGGCGAGAGATGGAATACAAAGTCTCGCCCGCTGCGACTTTGTGATAGCGCAAAGCCGGGATTTGCAAAGTTTGTCCACGGCGTAAACGATAGGGCGGCTGCAATTTATTGGCGGTGATCAATTCACCCAGACCGACGCCGGAGCGGCGGGATATTGCATACAGCGTTTCCTGTGCCGCAACCCTGTAGGTTCCGGCCGATACGGGCATCGCCTTTGATTGGTTGGTTGGTTTCGCCCTGGCGGCGGTGGCGGCGGTGGTGGTTGTGCCATAAATCAGTGGTGCGGGAACAGAGCGGCCACAGGCGGCCAGGGCAAACACCATGGCTACCCCGATTACGAATTTTGCTGCTCTACCACACATGGGCGGAAGATACCCCTTCCCCCCGACGACGGCAAACGGGAGGTGATACATGCGCTGGCTTGACTATTTCCACCGCCCCCATACCGTTGGAGACAAATAGCCTGCACATGCGACGGTCAAAAACCATTGGACCAAATCGCGACCTTCTGCTGATCGTTACCGTCCCTGTGGCATACCGTCCACCAGGGGCACAAAGCGTACATCCAGCAATCGCTCCTCATGGAACCCAGCATCGTCACGACGGACCCGGATCAGGGTTTGTGCACCGGGCTGGCCCACAGGCACCACCATGATCCCGCCATCCTCGTCCAGTTGATCGGCCAGGGCCGATGGCATGGTCGGGGCGGCTGCGGTCACGATAATACGGGCAAAGGGTGCCAATTCCGGCCAGCCCTTACCGCCATCCCCCAGGCGCGTTGTGATGTTGTGCAGCTTCAGTGTTTCGAAGCGGGTTTCAGCCTGGGCCAACAAAGTGCGATAGCGTTCGATGGTACAGACCCGGCGGCATAGATGCGCCAGTACAGCCGACTGATAACCGGAGCCGGTGCCGATCTCCAACACCCGGTCACGCTCTCCCAACGCCAAAGCCTGGGTCATATAGGCGACAATGAAGGGTTGGCTGATGGTCTGGCCCTGGGATATGGGCAAAGGAATATTCTCATATGCCTCTGACCGCATGGCATCCGCCACGAACAATTCCCGGGGCACACGTTCAACCGCGCCCAGGACCCGTTTGTCGGTAATCCCCTGCTTGCGCAGTTCCATGATGAGGCGGATTTTGTGCGCCTCGTAACTCATGCCTAAAACGCCGCTTTAAGCTGTTTCAGCGCCTTGTTTTCGGTCAGGTCCATGTGCAGGGGCGTAATGGCGATACGCCCTGCCTCAGTCGCGGACAGATCAGTGTTTTCAGCAGGACTGCCGTGCTGGGGACGAAAACCGATCCAGTAATAAGGCCGCTCCCGCGCATCGATCCGCTCTTCAATATTCAGGGCGGTAATATCGCGCCGACCCTGGCGGCAGATTTCGATCCCCTGCACATCGCCGGGCAGAACATCGGGGAAGTTGACGTTCATCAAAACATCCTTGGACCAGCCAATGGCCACAAGACGACGAACAATATCGGCGCTATGTTTTTCCGCCGTCGCCCAATGCATCACCCTGCGGTTGGCGAACGATTGGCTCAACGCAATAGAGGGCACGCCGACCAAAGTCCCTTCCATGGCAGCGGCGATGGTGCCGGAATAGGTCACGTCCTCGCCCATATTGGCGCCCCGGTTGACGCCAGACAGCAGCAGATCCGGGCGCTTGTCTGCCATAACCTGGTTCAAGGCCATCATCACGCAATCAGTTGGCGTGCCTTGGACGGCGAATTTTCGGCTAGAAATTTTTCGCAACCGCAATGGCGCGGTCAAGGTCAGGGAATGCCCCGCCCCGCTATGTTCCGTCTCGGGTGCCACGACCCAGACATCATCGGACAATTCCCGTGCGATCCGTTGCAGTACCTTCATGCCAGGCGCATTAATACCGTCGTCGTTGGTCAACAAAATACGCTTATTCTTCAAATTGGCTCGTTTTGGAGTGGGCTTTTTAGCCATTTTCTAGGCAATCCTCGTCATTCCGCCCACATAGGGCTGCAGGGCTTCGGGAATGGCAAAGCCTCCCCCCGCCAGTTGATAATTTTCCATCACCGCGATCAATGTGCGCCCCACTGCCAAGCCGGAGCCATTCAAGGTATGGACGAAATTCGTGCCCTTGCCCTGGTTCGGTTTGAACCGCGCGCCCATGCGCCGGGCCTGGAAGTCGCCACAATTGGAGCAGGAGGATATTTCACGGTAACAATCCTGCCCCGGCATCCAGCCTTCCAAATCATAGGTCCGCTTGGCGGAGAAGCCCATATCACCACTGCTTAACAACATCGCCCGATAGGGAATGCCAAGGCGTTGGAGAATGGTTTCGGCACAATTCGTCATCCGGTCCAGCTCTTCGCCCGACTGATCGGGATGACTGATGGAGACCATTTCCA
>Ga0233439_10006109_pt1 | contig 10847 bp, 8 predicted proteins | sample SI_123_September_6_FD_182713 | JGI IMG/M metagenome (GOLD analysis project Ga0233439, IMG submission 182713) | Seawater microbial communities from Saanich Inlet, British Columbia, Canada - SI_123_September2016_100_MG | ecosystem: Environmental > Aquatic > Marine > Inlet | place: Canada: British... | reverse complement strand
TTACGAAGGTTTTCGGGTAGGAGCGTGTTGCGCCGTGGTGCCTGGTACCACAAGCAGCGCGCGACACCGCCGAAAGCCTTCGTAAAACGCCGAATTCGGTCGTTTCAGGAGCGCGCCGGCGGCGTCATGAAAGCTTGAAGGTACCAGTACCGCCTGCGCTTCCATTCCTACCCGGCGCACGCCTGAAACGATCTATATGGGTCTCTATTACCGCACCTTGGTATAAGCCGGTCGGAATTTCGGCAACGTTATCTCTTCCGTCACGTCATCAAAGGTCACAGTGACAGCCATACCGATCTGCACGGTATCAGGATCGCAATCAACGATATTGGTCATCATGCGCGGCCCTTCCGCCAGAGTAACCAGGGCCAGAACAAAGGGCGTTTTATCGGCAAAGCCCGGATGGGGCGCACGATAATTGATAGAGAAGGAATAGACTTCGCCCCGGCCCGAGGCATCCTGCCACGCCAAATCGGAGGAGAGGCAATGGCTGCAAACACCGCGGGGATAAAACTGGTACTCACCGCAGTTGTTACATTTTTGGATGATAAAGCGGTGCTCCCGCGCCGCCTCCCAATAGGCAGCGGTGTCTTGATAAGGCCGTGGCAATGGGGGCAATGGTGGCAGCGTTGACGACGTCATGATCAATCCCTCCCCAGAATAATGGTGCCGGTGGACGACAAGGTGCCCCCGGTGCCGTTACAGAGTGCGACGCGGGCATCGGGAACCTGCCGGGGGCCGCATTCGCCACGAATTTGGCGTACGGCTTCAATGACGGTGAAAATGCCGAACATGCCCGGATGCGTGTACGAGAGAGCGCCGCCCTGGGTATTCATCGGAAAATCGCCGCCCGGTGCCGTACGTTGGTTGGACACGAACGCCCCGCCCTCACCCTTACCGCAAAAACCCAGGCTCTCCAGGGTTAGCAGTACGGTTATGGTGAAGGAATCGTAGATCTCCGCAACATCGATATCGCCGTGCGTCAGCCCGGCCCGCTCAAACGCCAACTTGCCCGAAATCGCCGCCGCTGTTTGTGTCAGATCCGGCATCTGGCTGATCATCCGGTGGGTATGCGCCTCACCGGAGCCCAACAATTGTACAGGTGCCTTTTTCAAATCCCGGGCCCGTTCCAACGACGTCAACACGACCGCACCGCCGGCATCGGTGACCAGACAGCAATCCAGCAAATGCAGGGGTGAAGCAATGACGCGGGAATTCATCACGTCATCGATGGTGATGGGATCCTGCATCCGGGCCTTGGGGTTCAGACAGGCCCATTTCCGGGTCGCCACGGCAATTTCGGCTAGCTGTTCAGAGGTGGTGCCGTATTCATGCATATGACGCTGGGCGGCCAGGGCGTAGGCACCAACGGTGGAGATGCCATAGGGTTCTTCAAACTGGGTTGGACCGAATACGTCCGTGGCCTGCGACACCGGACCGCCCTTGCCGCCACGATCAGAGATATTCGTGCTGCCATGGCAGATCAGCGCCACCTCGCACATGCCCGCCGCAATGGCCATTGCCGCATGCTCTACATAAACGACAAAGGACGACCCGCCGATGGAGGTTGAGTCCGTATAGCGCGGGGTAATGCCCATATATTCCGCCATCATCATGGAGGAAAATTGCCCCCCTTCTGTAATGATGTTGGTGAAGATGCCATCCACGTCCTTGATCGACAGCCCCGCATCTTCAAGTGCCAATCGGCTCGCCTCAGCCGAAAGCTGAAATTTGCTTTTGTCGGGCACCACGCCGATATCGGATTCCGCGACGCCGACAATCGCGACGTCCTGCATTGAACTCGCCAAGACAGCTCTCCTCAACTACTCGCTAAAACACCACTCAATGATCTAGCCTAAGCTAATAGGCTAACCTTGGGCATCCACCACAGCCAGGGCGGAAATATTGACGATACCGCGGGAGGTAACGGAAGTGGTGACAATATGCACCGGCTTCGCCGCACCCAGAAGGATCGGGCCTATTGAAGTAGCCCCCGTCAGGGTTTTGACCACGTTGTAGGTGATATTGGCGGCATCCAGGCCGGGCATGATCAGCAAATTGGCGGTACCGTCAAAGCGCGTGTTGGGATAGAGCCGCTTGCGAATGGCCTCGCTTAACGCGGCATCACCATGCATTTCCCCATCCACGGCCAAATCCGGTGCGAAATCATTGATCAATTCCAAGGCCCGCCGCATCTTTTTGGCTGAACGTGAACCCGAAGAGCCAAAGTTGGAATGCGACAGCAAAGCCGCTTTCGGCGTATTACCAAAACGGCGCACCTGAGCAGCTGCCAGCAGGGTCATGTTGGCAATTTCCTGTGGGTTCGGGTTGGTGGCCACTTGCGTGTCACACAGGAAAATCGTTTGCCCCTGCGGCAGGATCAGAACGCTAAGGCTGGCCAGACGGTCAACCCCTTCGCCATGGCCGATGACCGCCTCCACATGCTCCAAATGCTGTTGGTAGCGACCGACGGAGCCACAAATCATGGCATCGGCATCGCCCGCCTCAACCATCAAGGCGGCAATAATAGTGCTGTTCCGCCGCGCCATGACGCCTGCCTCATCCGGTGAGACGCCGTGATTTTGCATTCGGTCATGATAGATCGGCCAATAGTCGTCGTATTGGGCGTAGCGATCGGGGTCGAGGATTTCATAATCTGACCCCGCCTCCATTCGCAGGCCGAGTTCTTTCGTCAGATCATTGATCACGTCCGGGCGGCCGACCAGAACGGGCCGACAGACCTTGTCATCGATCAGCACCTGAGCCGCGCGCAGGACACGTTTATCCTCACCCTCCGCATAGACCACTTTGGCAAGCCCACCACGCGCCTGCCCCTGGGCGCGGGCCTGTTCAAACACCGGTTTCATGGCCATGCCGGATTTATAAACAAAGCGTTCCAGGGTTTCCCGATAGGCTTCGAAATCCTCAATAGGGCGTTTCGCGATGCCGCTGTCCATGGCCGCTTTTGCCACCGCCGGGGCAATTTCAAGTATCAGGCGGGGATCGAAAGGTTTGGGGATCAGATAATCCCGGCCAAAGGCCAGTTTCTCACCCATATAAGCCTGTGCCACGACCTCGGATGACTCCGCCATTGCCAAATCGGCAATGGCATAGACCGTGGCCCGTTTCATTTCCTCGTTAATTTCCGTAGCACCACAGTCCAGGGCACCGCGGAACAGATAGGGGAAACACAAGACGTTGTTGACCTGATTGGGATAATCCGAACGCCCGGTGGCCATGACAACATCATTACGGGCGGCATGCGCCACCTCCGGCAGGATTTCCGGGTTCGGATTGGCAAGCGCCAGGATCATCGGCTTATCAGCCATGGATTTGACCATGGCCTCGTCCAACACGTCCGGGCCGGACATGCCGAGGAAGACATCAGCCCCCGCGATGGCATCGGCCAAGGTCCGATCAGAGGTTTCTTTTTCATAGACTTTTTTGGAGGCATCAATACTGCCTTCGCGCCCGGCATAGACCACACCCTTACGATCGGTGATGTAGATATTCGCCACCGGCATGCCAAGGCTGACGAGGAGGTTGAGGGAGGCGATGGCGGCTGCGCCCGCACCCGATGTCACGACCTTGACCTTGTCCAGATCCTTGCCCACAAAGCGCAGGCCGTTGACCAGGGCGGCACAGACGCAAATAGCCGTGCCATGCTGATCATCATGGAAAACCGGGATATTCATCTGCTCCTTCAGACCGTTTTCGATCTTGAAGCATTCGGGCGCCTTGATGTCTTCGAGGTTGATGCCGCCAAAGGTCGGCTCCAACGCACGTACGATCTCTATGAACTTGTCCGGATCGGTCTCGTCGATCTCGATATCAAAAACATCGATACCGGCAAATTTCTTAAACAGAACGCCCTTGCCTTCCATCACCGGCTTTGAGGCGAGCGGTCCAATATTGCCCAGGCCCAGCACGGCAGTACCATTGGTGATAACGCCGACCAGATTGCCCCGGGCCGTCACCTGGGCCGCAGCATCCGGATCATCGACAATCAACATACAAGGTGCGGCGACGCCTGGGGAATAGGCCAAGGCCAAATCCCGTTGGTTGGCCAGTGGTTTGGTGGGGGTGACCTCTATCTTGCCCGGGGTGGGCCAACGATGGAAATGAATCGCATCCCGCTTTAAATCCTCAGCCTTTTGGTTCTGGTGCTGGTCCTGCGTCATCTCAATTCCCCCAAAAAATACTCTTATACGCCTGGTTTTATGGCTGTAATCTTATTGTTGTTGTCTTACGGCTGTAGTCTTACGGCACCGTCGTCCCGTCTGGCACGGGATGACAAGTTATCCCCTGCCAGCATCTGTTCCGCCGTCCAGCCGAGATTACCATGGCAGCCAATGCCATAGCGCACAACAGCTTCGTCGGAAAACTCTCTGAATTTCGGCGCATTAAGCCAGATGCGGATCAGCAAGCGTTTCTTATCTTCCACCGGTTCCAAGGCATGGGCATCCCGACCATGCAGGGTGGTGTAGTTGCTGCAGAATTGAATATCCCCCTTGCCGAAGGGGAATGCCAGGCGCGTTTCTGCCGCGATCTCGTCAATCAGATCCAAGACGGCCTCGTCCTCCGCCGACATGGGCTGGCTTTTGCGAGCGTTGGCCGCCTTCATCCAGGAACGGTTGTAGCGGCAGGATACCTGACCGTTGGCAAGGCTGAACAATGGCACTCGATAGCCCGACGTCGCACTCTCGTCATCTCCATGTTCATCCATTCTATCCCATTCAAACCCGTCCAACAGGCGCGGCATCAGGTCCGGCCGCCGTTTGAGGATCTCATTGTAGATAGTGATACTGCTGGCCAAATAACTTTCCGGCTCGTCACCTGCCTGGCGTACACATAACAGGGTGACAATGTCCATCAGATCCACATGCATGCTTACGAGTTTGGGAAAGCCAACGGCGCGATTGCCCTGGTTCGGTTTCAACACGCCATCAGTAACATAGTGGATCAGGCCGCCGTCGCTGTTTTGGGTCATGCCGGTGCCGATGTGCCGGCACAGGCCGTAATACATCAACTCCAGGTCAGAATTCTCATAGCCGTCAATGGGAAACCCGCGCAACAGGGCAAAACCACGCCCGGTACCCACATCCTCCCCCACGGCGGCGGCAATTTTCGACAAGGTCGGCAGAGGAAAATTGGCAGCGGAAAGTTGAGCCACCGTCAGCCCGCGATCCTTGACCCCGGCCAAGGCAAGATCGAGCTCCCGACGATGGGTATCATCCAGCACATATTCCCAAGTCCGATCCGTCTCGAAATCCGCTCCACACCAGGCGGATGCGTCCTGCACCGGTTCCAGTGATATTCCGTTCATGACCCAGCCTCTCTTCTCAATTCGATTTTCTAATATTAGACCGGACGGTCGCCGCGCAACAGAATGCGTTGATGCAAACGGCGCTGGCCAACGGGAAAATCCATATTCACGGAATGTACCAGACAACGATTGTCCCAGATCAGCAAATCCCCAACCTGCCATTCATGATCATAACGGTAACGCGCCTGCGTCATAGAGTCATAGACGAGGTTGAGGATTTCCTCGCTCTCGGCATGGCTGACATCGGCCACACGGTCGGTTCGATTAGCGTTAAAATACAGCGCCTTTTGCCCCGTATCCTCGTTTGTGCGCACCAGGGGGTGCACGACCTCGGGCGTCTCATCAATTTCAGCCTGGGTCCGCGCCTTTGGCGGTACAGGTGCGCGGGGCGTGTCATAGCGATGGACGGCAAACAAGCCGTCAAGGCGCTGTTTTTCCGCCTCGGACAAATCTTCATAGGCGGCTTGGGTATTGCAAAAAGATGTCTGCCCGCCACTTTTGGGAATTTCGATGGATTGCAGCAAAGTCGCCTTGGCGGGAACTTCAAGGTAGGAATCGTCCGTATGCCAGCCGGTCAAACGCATCTGGCGCATATCATCAGGCTTATCCTCGACCCGAACATAGGTGCTATCAAGGATCGAAACCTCCGGCACCTCGCCATCCCGTTGACTGCGCAGTAATTGGGGCTGCAATGTGCCGAATTTGCCAGCGACATCGGCGAAATCAGCCGGGCTTAACGGCGGGCTGCGGAAACACAACAGGTGATGTTTCAAAAACGCCTCGTGTACGGCCTGTCCTTCCTCCCCCGCCATGGGCTTGGATAGATCTAGGCCGGTTACCTCGGCCCCCAAGGCTTCGCATAGAGGTTTGATTTGCAGGGTCATCGCGGCGTCCTCCCAAACGGTTCGCTATTCAAAGGTTAGAGAGCGTGTCGCGGCTAATCTGAACCATTTGACCGGTCCTCCAGGACCCGTGGGTAGGCGCGGTTTGCAGGTCGATGTGGGACATCGTCCAAGAACCGTAACGCCGCCACGGGTCCTGGAGGACCGGCCTGCGGTGGCACAGCCAAGCCATTGGGCGGCGTTACGTAGCTTGCCCGATGTCCCACATCGCGCTACGCCACGCGCCTACCCCAATGGCTTGGCTGTGGCATCAAATGAATCAAATTAGCCGCGACACGCTCTATTATATGAGGTGATGGGAAATGTTCAATTGTTCCTGGCACCCCAATTTGTGCAACAATCCAGGCAAAGCAGATATTCTATCCAATGGGAGAAACATTATGCAGGGCTGGTCTTACGTTTATACAGGTGCCAATGAACCGTTTGAAATTCGGGAATTTCCGGTGCCGGAGGTGGATGCCGATGGCATTCTGGTGCGGGTTACGGTCAGCTCCATCTGCGGCTCTGATCTGCATGGCTGGCATGGGGACACGCCGCGGGCACCGATCACCATCATGGGCCACGAGATGACCGGCGTGGTCGAACGCCTTGGCAGCAACATCCATACCGATGCCGCCGGGCAGGCACTACGGGAAGGCGACCGCATCGTCTATTCCTATTTCTACCCCTGCCATCATTGTCAGCCCTGTCTGTCCAATGACAGCCATCATTGCGACTCCCGACGGATTGGTGCGGGTCGATCAAAAAGCGACAAACCGCCCCATTTCACGGGTGCCTATGCGGAATATTTCTATCTTCGCCCCGGCCATTTCATCCTCCGCACCCCGGACGCCTTAAGTGACCGGGTTACCGCTCCCCTGAACTGCGCCCTGGCCCAGGTGACCTATGGCCTGGATCAGGTCAATCTGCGCGCCGGCGAAACTGTGGTGATCCAAGGTGCGGGCGGGCTGGGCCTTTACGCCGCCGCCGTGGCCAGGGAAGCCGGTGCGACCAATATCATTGTGCTGGATAAGTTGCCTGACCGCCTGGCCCTGGCGCGCGAATTCGGCGCCGATCATGTCCTGAACGTCGATGATTTCGACAGCCCTGAACAGCGCATTGAAGCGGTCAAGGATCTGACGGGCGGCGGTGGCCATGTGGTTGCCGAACTGGTCGGCCACCCTGCTGCCCTGACCGAAGGCCTGCAAATGGCCCGGAACGAAGGCCGCTATTTGGTGATCGGCAATATCAGCGGCAAGCACACAATACCGTTCAACCCGGCGTGGCTGGTTCATTCCAACCGGCGCATGGTTGGTGTTGGGGGTTATCAGGCCTGGGCTCTACGCCGGGGGTTGGAGCTGTTGCATAGGGGCGCCGACCGCTACCCGTTCGAAAAAATCTTATCGGAGCTGTATCCCATCGATCAAATCAACACGGCATTCGCAGAGGCCGACAAGGGTGCCGCCATTAGAACCGGGTTGATCTGCGATCCAAAGCTGGCGCGCATTTAGAATAAATGCGCTTTAGTCGCGACCGCCTTCGACAGCACAATTCTGGGCCCGCCAGCGCAACATGCCGCCGGCCAGGTTGGCAACATCGCTAAAGCCGGCCTTGCGCAGGATCACCGTGGCCTGGGCGGATCGTCCACCGGCCCGGCAGACGGCCACGATGGGACGGCTCTTATCCAGTTCCCCCGCCCGTTCGGCAACCTCGCCCAGGGGGATCAGCGTCGCGCCCGGTATCCGGCCCAGGGGGCCATCAAACTCATCCGCCTCGCGTACGTCCAAAATCTGTGCCGCGCTTAAGTTTTCTTCCAACCAATGGGGTTGTACTTCCCAAATCCCGGCGAAGGTATAAGTCAGGTTGGCCCAGGACGGTTCGTCCTCGGGAATATCGTCGTTTTCGGGACGGCCGCATTTCAGATTGGCGGGCACGGCGATGGCCATTTTCTTCGGATGGTCCAGGCCCAGATTATTCATGAAGCCGACAAAATCGCTTTGACTTAGCTGTCCACCGAGGCGGGGGTTAAATGCCTTTTCTTCACCCACACTGGTTGTTGTCAGACCGCGATAATCATGGCCGGGATAGAGTAGACAATCATCGGGCAGGGTAAATATCTGCGTGTGAATGGATTGGTACATCTCGCCCGCATCGCCGCCCTGAAAATCCGTACGACCGCAACCCCGGATCAAAAGACAATCGCCGGTAAACGCCATCTTTTCCGTATCAAGGACCAGGGTGATGCAACCCGATGTGTGCCCCGGCGTTGACCTGACGGTCAGGTACCGGCTGCCGAATTCTATTTTGTCGCCATTGTTCAGTGGCCGGTCCACGCCTTCCGCGCCACCAGCGGCAGACAGACAAAACGCACTGCCCGTACCCTGGCGCAACAGCCAACCGCCTGTGACATGATCCGCATGCACATGGGTTTCGATTGAATAGAGCAGCTTCAGCCCCAGCTCATTCAACAATGCACTATCCCGGCGGGCCTGTTCATAGACCGGATCGATCAGCACAGCCTCACCCGCATCGGTGTCCGCCAAAAGATAGGTATAGGTTCCCGATTGCGGATCAAACAGCTGGCGAAAAAGCATAATTTCCGAGACCTCCAAACAGCATTGAGTGCTAGCGATACCAGTTTAATTTCGCCCTTACAAGCTGTCCAGAAAGTCGCCCAGGGCCTTGTTTACGGCGTCGGGCTGATCCACATTCACGCCATGTCCGGCATCTGCGACCAGGACATTGATGGCCCCGGGAATACGTCCCGCCATGTAGTGGGAGCCATCAAGATAGTCGCTGTCCCCATCCCCGATAACAATCAAAACGGGGACATCGATACCGGGCAGACTGTCGATCACCCGCGCGTCCACCTGGCTTAAAATTCCGCGGGAGGCAAGCGCCAGACCCGTGGCCGATCTTTGCAGGCTGATGCGAACTTCCGGGCCACCGCCCAGGGCGGCGAGGCCACCGTCTTCCAGGGATTTGGCCCGGTCTTCGGCCCGCAGGTTCCAGGTCTCCCGCGCCTCATCCCGGCGATAACCGGGTCCGCAGCCCTGCAGGAATAAAGCCTTCACCCGTTCCGGATAGCGCACATTGAAGGCCAGGCTTAGAAAGCCGCCCAGGGAATGGCCGCCGATAACAGCCTTTTCAATTCCCAGGTGATCCAATAGGGCGGCCATGTCCCGCTCAATCAATTCCTGGCTGAAATTAACCAGATCCTCCGCACAGTCCGTGGCACCGTGGCCGCGCATATCCCACGCGATGATCCGATAACGATCTTTGAATGCGGCGACCTGTCCGGCCCAACTGCCGGTCGCGGCGCCAAAGCCATGGGTCAGTAAAACCGGCATGCCATCGCCACCCGAATCTTCGTAATACAGGCGGGCGTTGTCGCGATCCAGATAGGGCATCTTAGGCGTCTCCTTATACAGATTTCTTGGCGGTATCTTACCGATCCTGGCCAACATTGCGAAAGCGCGATTTAATGGCAAATGCGGCACCAAGGTCAAGGAACGGCCTGGGCGGCAGCCATGCCGCGGGCGCACAGGCCAGGCAATCATCGATCAAGGTGGAATGTCCACCGCTGGCATATTCGGCCAATGCCGTGCCAAAGGCAGTGCCCCGGCTGATGCCGGAGCCGTTATAGCCACCGGCGAAATAGATACTGTCAGCCTGCCGGCCAAAAAAGTTGGTGGCGTTGCGGCTGACCCCCTCAACACCGGACCAGGCAAATTCAAACGGCACGTGGGCCAGACCTGGAAAGCGCCTCTCAAACGAATGCCGATGGATGCTTTGCCGCTTCGCCAGCTGGCTGTCCGACAACAGGGCGGCACCATTGAATTCAGCCGTGTTGCGCAGACAAAGCCGTCGATCCCGGGTTAGTCGCACAGTCGCACCGCCGCCATGAAGGGACAGGCCGCCCCATTCCGACAGATCGCCAAGGCCGGCAAGCTCTTCGTGGCTCAACACACGGCTGAAGCTGCCCGACAATGTGCTGCCAACCAGACGCCGGCGCAGGAAGCCCAGATTTGCGGCCTCGTAGTTTGTTGCCAGTATCAGTTTGCTGGTTTGCACTTCTCCATGGGGTAGGTTGAGCGTCAGTGCTGTGCCTTTGCTAATCCCGAGCACCGGGCTTTGTTCATAGAGGGTGACATTGACGGGCAGGGTTTCGGCCAGGCCACGGACCAGTGCAGCCGGTTGCAGCAATGCGCCCCCGTGGACGTGAACACCGGTCTGATACAAGGTTGTGCCCAATCGGGCCGACAAGGCCTCGGCATCAAGCGGGGTATGGGCAATCCCCATTGCGTCGAGATATTGCAGAAAATGACCACATTCAATAATCGATCCGCGATCAGCCGCTGTATGATAGAGCCCCTGTTCATGCCATTGGCAGTCGATTGCGGCCTCTTTGACCTGGATTCGCAGCAAATCCAATCCGGCCTGGTTGATACGGTTAACCCGTGCGTAGGCAGGCACCTGATCGGCGGCAAAGCCACCGGGGAAATGACTGACCGCCACGGCAAAACCGGAACTACGCGCCGAAGCCCCCTGCCCTACCTTACGCGCATCAAGAAGGAGGATCCCCTCGTCAGGATGCAATTCAGCCAGCCGGCGGGCACTGGCAAGACCGGTAACGCCTG
>Ga0233439_10006107_pt1 | contig 10848 bp, 12 predicted proteins | sample SI_123_September_6_FD_182713 | JGI IMG/M metagenome (GOLD analysis project Ga0233439, IMG submission 182713) | Seawater microbial communities from Saanich Inlet, British Columbia, Canada - SI_123_September2016_100_MG | ecosystem: Environmental > Aquatic > Marine > Inlet | place: Canada: British... | reverse complement strand
AAATCGACTCCAAAAAAAATAGTCAGAAATAATATAGCAAATCACTATTTCTGAAATCCGTTTCAAAAAACTCCTATATATAAAGCCAAATCTGGACTCTCCTTACCTATCGCATGCGTCACACTATCACGAAGATGAAACTGTGGTTTAAAAGGGGGTTTCAACTTGAGTCTGTCATTTTCAATGCGAAATCAATATGGCTTTTTTGACTGTGCGGAGTCCCGTACCTACTTTTTGGTGCGAATCCAGGAAACAGCGTCAGATTAACTTATTGGTGTGGTGTGTGTAGCCATACTCTTAAAGATTACTCACATTCCTAACCCTGAAGAAATACTTGGTAGAAATATGTGTAGGGTATATCAGAAAATCTGAACCCATATGTGGGGGATCATCTCAGTTTTACACCTCTAGCAGAAACAGTGATCCCCTTAGAAGACATCCAGTCCATTAGACCCATGAAGTCACCTCTAAAGTTATTGACCTCCATAAGCTCTCCGAAATTCATCTTGCTTTTCGCTTTTGAGAGCAGAGATTTTCTCATCTCATCTCTTGTATATTCGCTTGAACGGTCAGGTAAATTGCTTTTAGACCACACTTTCCAACTGACAGGTTTTAAGTTACCTTCAGAGTCTACAAAAGCAAGAAATAAGGACGACCCCCTTGAAAGGTTAATTTTTCTACCTTGCTGAGTGACAATCGTTTTGTATTCAAAATTAGAGGCTTGTATTTCAAGTCTTGCGACTCTTATTTCTAAAGCTCGGATTATTTCTGTCGCAGTTCTTCTCATAGTCTGTCCTCCATTGTTTTGTATGTAAGAGTCTATTAAAATAAAGGAGCTATAGAATATTTACTACATTATTAAAATGTGGCAACGCATAAAATAATTCTTAATGAGGTCAAAAGAAGATAGCCACTTTTCATCGGGGTTCTTATTTCTTTTTCCGCCTTCTAGACCTCACGAAGCAGGACGTGACCTTAGAAATATTTCTTTTTGTCCGTTTCTACGGGATGCTGTAAAATAATTTTACTAATCCAATTAATCCAATTAATCCAATTAATCCAATTAATCCAATTAATCCAATTAATCCAATTAATCCAATAACTCATTTTTACTATTATTGTTTAATCCTCACACCATGAGGTGGTGTATGACTTCACTCTTTAAAGAGACGCAGTAAACAAAGAACGTGAAGTCATATAAGGCTAAGAGCCAAGAGTAGAAAGGTTTTTACACCCCCTACTCTCGGTATCTAGCCTCTTTTAATCGTCCAAGCAGGTTTAAACATAAAGTTCAAATCTCCACTTTGAACCGCTTTTATTTCGGATTTTTTGCACTCGGCATAATCCGAGCGAGCTTGTTCTTCTTTTTTACAAGTAGGACAGATGTTTTGGTCATTATACCATGAGCAATGATATACTTTTGTCTCTGTACTACACCGTTGACATTTAGGCATTTATACTCTCCATTTCTCTGTTGTCTGTTTCTTCAACCTCTTGCTTTGGAGTACATTCCCCACTGCTGATAAAGTTGGCAACCATGTTTTGAATGGTGCTTTCGATTTCTCCAACCATATTATGGTCGATCAGTCTTTGAAAAAGTCCCGCTTTTTCATCATAGGGTAAACCCTGATGTAGAAAGCACAGATAGTCATTTAAAGTTTGCTCTTGATCTAAGCTCATTTTTTTCTCCTTTCATAAGAGAGTAGAGAGGGTATGAGACACCCTCTGTTCACCATATATTCTTTTGGAAGGGAGAGATTCCCAGTGTGATCTTTACGAGAACACCGCACCACGAGTGGTTTACGCCTGTGACTTCACTCTCAAAAAAAGAAATACAAGAAAGAAATAGTGAAGTCATGAAGCCCGATTCGGGCTAGGTGAGGCTAACCCCACCTATAATCTTTCAATACTCGCAATGCGTCTAATACGCTTTGTGAGACTACCTTCACTCTCATAGAGAAAAACGTCTTTGCTAGATGTCTTTGTAAATGCCTTTTTTTCTCGATACCAAACACCAATAACACCAAGATCACCTGTGATGGCGATTTTGTTTTCTTCAGCACCCCAAAGAAAGAGACTTGGTACATCAGATCGTGAAAAATCAGTATATTGCAAAGAGTAGACGAGAGCGTGAGTCCTCATAAATGAGGGGTCTTTTGCTTCATAACTCAGAAACTGTTTATAGTGGTATTGTCTTTTTTGAGATATGGTAGATACACTCGCTACGCCTATTTCTTTGGTCATCCTCTCGAAGAGGATGGGTTCGTCACGAAAATTACTACATTTATACATCCCATATCTCCCATTTTTCATTGAAAATGAATACTCACCATTAAAGATGAATGTGCTTTGGTTTTTAAAGGAGATTCCAATGGGGAGAGTCACCCCCCGAAGTCGAAGTAGGCGATACTCTCTAGGAGTCACCCAAATGACCCAATCTTTGCAATATGACATTTTTTCTATGTATTCTGTTTTACTTCCCATATTTCTACTCCTTTCATAAGTGAGGTTGTGAGGTTATGAGAAACCTCTATTCACTATATATTCTTTTGAAGGGAAGAAATATCCAGTGTGATCTTTACGAGAATACCTCCCACGGCACACCATGAGGTGGTGTATGACTTCACTCTCAAAAAGAAATAGTGAGGAAAGAAATAGTGAAGTCATATAAGCCCTTTCGGGGGTCGGTTGACTTAGTTTTTACACTAAGCCAACCAACCACACCCTAAAAGCTAGCACCAAATGCGATGGCTATTTCTTCTTTAACTACCCCCATATTGGGGATATAGACAGCCACCTCACCTGCGTTGAGAGGCTCTTCGCTAGCCACACACTGAGTGTCGACAGCGAGAGTCAATCTAACAGCCTTTGAGAGGTCAGCGTTGGGATCTACTTCAAAAGAAGCAGATACATTAAGCTCTGACATACTCGCTTGATGTCTTTCTTCTTCGACCTTCAATTTTTGTTTCTGTTCTTTCAACATTACTTTAGCATTTTCACACTGAATACTGAGAGGACAAATCGAGCATTGAGGGTCACTGCTCTTCTGTTTACCCCAGCAAGGGGTGACAGAAGCTAGAAACGCAAGCGTTTGTGGATCAGAGACGACATACAGTGCGTTGGAACTCGTTTCAACAGGCTGATCGCCATCCTCGACCTCCTCGACCTCCTCGACCTTTTCAATTATCGCTTGGTAAGGATAATCGACTACAGGTTGAGCGACAACTACAGCCTCGACCTTTTCAACAGGTTGAGGTGCAGGTTGAGGTGCAGGTTGAGCGACAACCACAGGTTGAGCGACAACTACAGGTTGAGCGACAACTACAGGTTGAGCGACTACAGGTTGAGCGACAACTACAGGGGCGGGTGTAGGGTCAGCACCATAACGGTACTTGCCCCGACCTACTTTGTGGATTGTGTTCTCACCTACCATTTTTTTGAGTGCGTTGTTGACGAAAGATGACATCTTTGGCTTACCACTTGCAAAGTGGCCTACCTCATCTGGGCTTGAAAGCCCTAGAGCTTGAGCAACCTCATAAACGAACGCTCCCGAATGCACTACACCGCTTTTCATCGGCATAATTGCATACACTGTCTCATAAATTTCCTTGCTTGTTACCTCGCTCATTTTAACTCCTTTCATAAGTGAGTGAATGGGTATGAGCTACCCTTTGTTCACCATATATTCTTTTGGAAGGGAGATATTTCCAGTGTGATCTTTACGAGTTATTTCTCCACACCTGCCGAAGGATCTGTATGACTTCACTATTTCTGTGGTGTGCTATGAGGAAATAGTGAAGTCAATGTGTCATATGTGAGCGTATAGAAATAAGGAGAGGAAATAGTTGTAAAGATCACACTGGAAGACCCTCCCCTTAGAAAGAATATATGGTGAACAGAGGAAGCCATTCCTCTTATCTCTCTTATGAAAGGAGAAATAAATATGGCACTTGTTAGAAAAGCAGTAAATCTTCACGAACTCCAAACAGTGGACTTTTGCGGGCGACCATTTACCCGATCACCGCTAACACGCAAAGAAATAGAAGATGCGGGGTTTAAGTCGATCTCTCTACCAAACATCATTTTGGAGGAGAAATGGCATAAGTCAGTCGGAAAGGCTCTCAAGGTCGGAAAGGCTTTGATGGTCGTATCTGTACCGGGGACCGGTAAAGATGTGACAGGAGAGAAGTGTGCCTTTGACACGAATATGCCTTTAGCGAGTTTCTCTATTAAACCTGATCTTGATATTAATGAGTGGGTCTCAATGACTCGCTTGGTAGGTGACGGAATCGGAGGTACGGAAAGTATCGTTGAAGAGGGTCTTCTCTCAAAAGCAGTACAGGGAGTAAAATACACTAGGAATGGTGTGGAGTACGTCCAACCTTGCTTCATTTTGATCAGTGACATTGATAGAGCGACTCCGAGGCAACTTGAGGTCATACGTCAAGCGTTGCAGTCAGATGGAAACGCATATTTGACTTGTCCCGCTACAGCGAAGCCTATAGCAGTAAATCCCGACACCATTTGGTACTTTACGGCAAATTCGGGCGTAGATGGAGACGGAGGTAGAGGGAACGTCACACAAGAGATGGACTCTTCTATCGCCAATCGAATGATTGCAATCCATGCACCGCCTCCGACCGAAGCGTTTGAACGCAAAATCATTCAAGCAAAATTCGGAGACTCATTGTCAAAGGATCAAGTGAAAATGCTCGTTGTATGCGTCCGAGCGGTTAGATCCGCTATGGAGGATAATATGACAGGACTTGAGATCAGCATCAGAACAGCTCAGAGCGTGGCTTCATACGTTTGCTCTGAGATGAGCTTTGGAGAATCTTTTGAAGACGCTTTGAGAGAGTCTTTTGACTGTGTTAGCGGATTTTTCATGGACAAAGCTAACCGAGCTTTGATTCAAGGTGCTATTGATCCAAAAATTGGTAGCACTTGGGTAGATCAGCAAAGCACTACACCTACACCTTAACCTTCGAGCGAGGTGTGAAGAAATAACGTAAAAATTATTTCTTCACACCTCGCCATATGGAGTTTTAAGCGTGAAGTCATACACTTCGCTTTTTACTCGTAAAGATCACACTGGACTCCTCTCCCCTTAGAAAGAATATATGGTGAACAGAGGGTTGCTTATCCCTCTTTACTCTCTTATGAAAGGAGAAAAAATTATGAGCATGACATTAGAACAAATCATCGCTATGGCGAAGGCCATTGGGATGGAACTTAACAGTACTAGTCTAACTTCCCATGACCCTTTTTTGGGGTATGATCCACTACTTCTAATCAAAATAGTAGGGGAGAAGGCAGTCAAAGAAATAGAGAGCAGTTACAATTCTGCTCTCCTTGAGGGGCTATCTGATAGTTTCTCTTCGCTTTCTTTAGATGAGATTGTAGCAGGGAGATACCCTCTTATCTCAACTAGAGGGAAATCCAAAGGGTTTGAAGGTCTCGCTGTTAGGCATATGCCTAGTAAATTTAATGACAAAGATAACACTTTCATTCTCTACAATCCGTTCAAGAGCGAGGAAGTCTTCTGTAATACCAAATCCTGTAAGGTTCGACCTTACAGAAAAGGCGAAACCTACACTTTGAGGGATCATATAGAGGTTGGTAAGTCATCCTCTCTTGTTCGAGGCCAACAGGTATATATAGAAGGGAAGGTAGGTGTTGTGGTAGCCAAGCCTGCACAGAGAAACGGATCTCACCTCTATAGCGTAGGGGTTCAATGGCAAGGCGAGGCAATGGAATCATGGACTTTCCCGCATTTGTTACGATTACAGCCATAGAAAGGAAATAAGATGCTCGATTTAGTAGAAAGAGGATCAGAACTTTCCAAACTCCGTAGGGAGATTGATATGGAGCTGAGAAAGATCAGATCCTCTTTGGCTTGCCACGAATGCGTGGGGATATATGAGTGTGAAAATGGTGCTATTTGCACTATCAAACCTCTTGAGGAAATACCAAACCTCAAGCATATAGACCATGATCGACTAATCTCCATTATAGGAGAAGAGAAATATGACCTGTTAGTGAAAACTCAACATACCATCAAATGGGCGGAATACAAAAATCAGCCTATGTTTGTGAAGCAAGCGATCTCATCTCTTTGCAAAGAGATGGGCGGTGGTGGTGTTTCTGTAAGTTTCAAAACCTAAACATGAGCTAGGTGTGTGGGGTGTAAAAACCTTGCCCACCTAGCTCATACGACCCTTCTTTGACTTCACTATTTCTTTCCTCACTATTTCTTTTTGAGAGTGAAGTCATACACTTCGCTTTTAGCTCGTAAAGATCACACTGGACTCCTCTCCCTTTTAAAAGAATATATAGTGAACAGAGGATAGCCATCCTCTTTACTCTCTTATGAAAGGAGAAATAAATATGGCTACTAATGAAAACTTTATAGATGGTTCGGAGTTTATTTCAAAGAAGCTCCTAAAGCATGTAAATGCTCTCAATAGATCTCTGCGATCTGCTAACACAAATAAGGGCTTATTTTACAAAGGTCGCTCCCTCGCAGGGGGGAGACATTTGATAAATACGTTTAAAGCGGTAAAAAATGATAGAGTCAACGATGATCGTTTCCGAACGATCCATGTTGACCCTAAAGTTAGTGCAGGTTTCTCAATCGCCATCGACTGTAGCGGGTCGATGGACTCTGCTACAAATCGGTGGGGGGGATTAGGCGTAACTTTCTCTCGATGGGAGAACATCGCTATGCTTCTGAATAGTATCCTCCCCGCCTTAGACAAAATGGGCGTAAAATCCCATTGTGGTCTAGTAGATGTGATCAAAGCGACCAACGAGACAACCTACAAAGGGAATCTCTTTGAGATAAGCTCACCCTCCGACCGATGGAGAGAGAAGCGACTCACTAAATTATGCTCGGTCTACATGAGCGGAGGTACACATATAGCGACATACGCTCAAACAGCCATTGAGATGGCTTCTCGACTAGAGACGACACAAAAAATAGCACTTTTTGTGACAGATGGATACTGCGGAAGCGTAAGATATCTACAATCGTTAAAAGAGCAAGCTGAGAACAAAGGAATAACCTTAGTGGGAATCGGCATTGGAGATGTAGATTCTTCAGTTGCTCGTTCTTTCCCTAATGGGATATATGCAAAAAATGGCTTGAAATTGGGTGAACACCTACTCAAGCACCTCGCAATGATCGTGAATAGAGGTGGTGTCACTGAGGGTGTTGAAATCTCATAGGGGGTGGAGAGGTTAGTAGCCTCTCCGCCCGAAAGGGCTTATATGACTTCACTATTTCTTTCTTGTATTTCTTTTTTGAGAGTGAAGTCATTGAGGAGCTGCTCAGGGCTGCGTAAAGATCACACTGGAAACCACTCCCCTTCAAAAGAATATATGGTGAACAAGGGGTGTCTCATTCCCCTAAAATCTTCATGAAAGGAGAAAAAAATGAGTCAAACTATTGTAAAATCGAAAAAATATCGTGGCTCTGGAAGAGATGTCAAAGACATCTCTCTAGAGGGTGAGGTGGTAGGTTACCTCTATCAAGCCTCATCAAAAGAAAACTTCCTCGAAGGGATCTTTCGAGCGGTGGGGAATCCCAATCCCGATCAGCTCGACATTTTTGTTGTAGAAATCATCGGAGGTCAGTATGCCAATGACCTATTGTTTAAAATGACTAATGCCGAAAAGATCTACTTCCCGACCTTCGTAGAGGGGCTAGGGAGAACGAGCATCATCCATGTTTTCACTTCTCAAAAAGAAGCGAGAAAATATGCAAGGGAAACTTTAGGGTGCAAAGAATCTCTACACAAAACATTAAGTGATTATATCATCTCCTGTATACAGGAGAGGTCTGATTCATTTTTTGTCACTAATTTTATTGGGTGAGGTGTAAAAACCTTTTGACCCTCGCCCGATTCGGGCTACTTGACTTCACTATTTCTCCATGCACTATTTCTTTTTTTGAGAGTGAAGTCATTGAGGGGCTACTCAGAGCAGCGTAAAGATCACACTGGAAATCTCTCCCCTTCAAAAGAATATATGGTGAACGAGGGTTGCTTATCCCTCTTTACTCTCTTATGAAAGGAGAAAAAATGAGCAAGAAAAATAGATATAAATTCGATCCGATGTCACCCGCACTAGGAGCGTTAAGATCATTCCAAGATCGTTTATTGGGGATTGGGATAAAGGTGGAGCGTGGCGGTGATGGCTTTGCCATCTCAGCTAAGTTTCCATACTTGAATCTCGCCAATGGGATTGAAAATATGATCTCTTATGGAAATAGTGGGTCAGATGCTGTGGGGTTGTTGAAACAAGTGATTAATCAATGTAATCAAAAGTCGTGGTATCATACTAATACCAATCTCATTCTGTTACCAACAGAAGCGAGTGCGGCGACCTCTTCGATTACCCCTTCAGCGGGCATCGGAGGCGGTGAACATGAGATCGGTCACGCTATATACGACATGGCGAACCGAAGCGTGAGAGAAGATGAGATTGTTAAAAATCTCGCTCCTACCATCCAAAGGCTGATTGATAAAGGCTACAAGCCTCGACAGCTCCACAAGTGGACAAATATAACAGCGGATATGCGTCTTGAGCGGTGGTTGAGTTTGGAGTATCCTCTCTCACGTCCTCGCCTAGAGGCGGTACAGAAGTGGGTATATAGTCTAGAGGCTAAAGTGAGAGCAGATAAATCGGCTCAAAACTTTCCATCTCACGTTCTCATGTACCTGAGAGACGTAGGGAAAGGCCACTATAATGCTGACTTTCACTCTGCAAAAAGTGAATATCATCCCGATGCCATTAAATTGGTGGACTCTTTGGATTATTTGTGGAAGCAACTGATCCCAAGAGATGGGGATACCGTTGAAGAAACGGTACATTTACCGCTTTTAATCGCTCTGTCTCTGATGGAGGCGATAGAGGATGGTAAAAATCCTCCTCCTCCTCCTCCTCCTCAAGACGATCCTCAAGAGCCTCCTCAAGAGCCTCCTCAAGATGATCCTCAAGAGCCTCCTCAAGAGCCTCCTCAAGGGGATGACCCTCAAGGGGATGATCCTCAAGGGGATGATCCTCAAGAGCCTCCTCAAGGGGATGATCCTCAAGATGATCCTCAAGGGGATGACCCTCAAGAGCCTTCTAATGAGGGTGGAGATCCTGTTGGAGAAAAGGAAATAGATGATCTCCTCAAGGGTGCAGGGAAAGCACTAGATCCATCAACGGCTTACGAAGAAGACAAAAAGAGTGTTCGTAAAAAAATCGACCACACTGTCTACACAGGTAGTGGGGAAAGATACACTGTCAAAGGAAAGCTCTTCTAAAGGCGGGAGGGGGTCGGTAGAAATACTGACCCTCTCTCGCCCGATTCGGGCTTCATGACTTCACTATTTCTTTCTTGTATTTCTTTTTTGAGAGTGAAGTCACACACTCCCATCGCTATGCACGAGTAAAGATCACACCAGGAATCTCTCCCTCTCAAAAGAATATATGGTGAAGAAAGGAGACTTATGTATTATTTCTCTCCTCTAATCGTTTACGATTAGCTCAAGAGCTTGGTATGGTATTGGAAAGCTACCATATCTATAGCTCTATAAACTTATGCTTTCCCTCTCGTTTTATGGGCTTGGACAGTCCATGTGAGAGAAAACCCCTTCTCTACTTCGGGTGGGTTGAGTAGAGCTTTAGCGAACTTATACGCTGTGTTAGTTGAGGTGGTTAATAGCTGAATAAAGTAAGTTATCAATCGAAACACCCGGCTGTAGCTATTACGCTTGATTTGATCGGGTTCGGGGTCTAGATTCCCCGATGCAATAGGAATGTCCAAAAGGGTGAAATCCTGAGCCAAGCTAAATGCTTGGCTTATCGGGTACGTTCTGAAAGTCTATGAGCCTCTAAGCCAATGCATGGGTTTAGGGGCTTTTTTTTTGTTTTTTACCCTGACTTCACGACTTTACAAGAAGTCCCTTCATTTGTCCCCCCTCTAAATAGGGCTTAGACACAGGCTAAAAAAGAAATCTTTCTTTAGGAGAGTGAAGTCATACACTCTCTCGGTGTGGGTTTGGTGGGCATATTACTCGTAAAGATCACATCAGACATCTCTCCCTTCCAAAAGAATATATGGTGAACAGAGGGACAGCCATTCCTCTTTAACTCCTCTATGAAAGGGAAATAAAAATGGCAAACTCAAAAAAGAAAACAACTCAGAAGACAGCTCAAAACGGACAGGTTGTAACGTTTCAAACTACTAAGGTAGGGTGTCGTAAGACATCGACAGGTCGTCACTCTGTTGAAGTGGAGATGCTCGTAGGATATAATTACCCTGCTCTGAAAGCGGAGGACTTGGCTAAGGTCAGTCAACTGTACTCAAATTATCTCAGTGGTGATCCTACACTTGCCTCTGCACTTGCAGAAGAGGGTGTGGCTTGCACTCCACAAGACATCGCTGATGCCTTTGCAGGCCGAGAGCGAGGTCGTTCGGGGTTAATGACTAACCTCAGAAACCCTGTCTCGGCTCGATCTTGGCACTCACCTCACCATGACCCTAAAAAGCATGGGGAGGGTGTCGTGGTTCACAATACCAACGGTTCTGAATACCGTTGTGGAGTGATCATATCGGAGAAGGTTTTGAAAGCTGATCCTAACGGAAATAAGCCACGAAAGCCAACGAGTAAAAATCCTGTGATCCTTGTAAAAAAGGTGATCGAGGATATGCTTGAGCTGAAAAGCTCTCGTATCCGCACCTACAAAGTGTGAGCAGTCGGGAGTCGAGAGAGTGTAAAAACTCTCTCGGCTCTCGCCCGATTCGGGCTACTTGACTTCACTATTTCTTCCTCCACTATTTCTTTAGGAGAGTGAAGT
>Ga0233439_10006102_pt1 | contig 10855 bp, 9 predicted proteins | sample SI_123_September_6_FD_182713 | JGI IMG/M metagenome (GOLD analysis project Ga0233439, IMG submission 182713) | Seawater microbial communities from Saanich Inlet, British Columbia, Canada - SI_123_September2016_100_MG | ecosystem: Environmental > Aquatic > Marine > Inlet | place: Canada: British... | reverse complement strand
GCAACATTGAAAGTGGAATTGTCCTCACCGCCCTGGTGATATACGGTGCATCCACTATCCAAAAAATAGATAATTTGGAATGCTAACTGAAGTGTTGTCATGGTGACACCACGATACGACCTCTAGTATAACTTGTCATAAATATATGCGTCGCATCCAAGAATGTATTATCTGAGATCCTTCCTCACCATGTTTGGGTGGAAAGATTTACTTTACTATGCCATCAGCATCAACACGGTCTACATTTTGGTTGCCCTTGTGATGCTCGTCGTATGGGGTGAAGATATCCACAACCATTTTGAAAGGACGGGATGCAGCGTTGACTACAATTCACCTCATAGTGCCGCAGACAGCTCCCAAGTTCAGGCAATTTTCTTTGCGTCGATTGGAGCGTTTTTGATCGGTACGCGGGTATTCAAAATTCAAGTGTCTGAGGAATTGATGGAGTCGATGAATTGGCGGGCAGGATTTTTCCTCATCACACTTATGCTTACGCTTGCTTGGGGTTTCATGACTGTGCTCACAGTATACACTGGGTCGTGCGCATCCATTGCCACCGACACTGTTGTACGCCAACACATCAATGGTGAAATCAACATGATGAGCAGCTTTGGAGGATTGTTGTGGTCACTGCTACTTGCCATTGCCATCAATGATCTTGATGTTGTGCCAATCAAGAATGACGATGACACAAAGAGCAAAAACCGAATCATTGTTCTCTTTACACACTCTTTCACGCTTTCAAAGTGGGCACTCCGCCTCATCCTTGGCTCGTTGTTGGTGGCTCTGCTGGATGATGATGACAATAATAACTTTTACATCAACCACGGAAACAAAGCAATTGGGACGGAACCGTGTACAACAGCCATCACCAATCTTGGTGCCGATTACACAGATTCGACAGAGTACAAAACATTTGAACGCATCGAACTCGCCAAGGTTGACTACGCAACAGCAACCCTGACAATCAACACGAAGATGCACGCCCTCGCGTGGACTATTGTTGCTCTCGCCATTGTTGAATTATTCTTGCGATTGAATGAAATCATCGTAGTGTGGAAGAAAGAAAGGGGTGTATCAATCAATGTGACAATGGAGAAGAGTCGCAATTGGTGTCTCGGATGTGCCAAAGGGTTGGCGTTTGTTGGGGATATCATCATGGGTATCTTCCTTGCTGTTCTCGTGTTTGAAAACGAAATCGCTGCCTGCCCGCTGCTCGATCCTAAGGACTCGCTCGTGAAAACAATCCACTGGATGAGCGTTCTCTACATCTTCCACGGTGTTGTTTCTGCTCTATGGAAAGAATACAAATTCCACGGAAAGATTGACCCCAAGGTGGCGGATTACTACGGAATCTCTTTCACCAACGCGTACACTCGGCTGGGAAAGACGGCGTCCGATCTCGGAGCGCGGTATCAATGAGTTTTATTTTTTCAATTTATGGTCCTTGTAGTCCAGAACAAACTGATCATGCACAAGTAAAACAAAGGGCAAACACACTGCTGCTATCCACCCTTCTCCGCGACTCACTATCTGCCCTGTATTATCGTTGTCGGTGCGCTTTAGTTGATCCATAGCGCGAACAGTATTAATCCAGTAGATTATTACAAAAATAGCGGCGACACCGTGAAGGGCGACAGTTAGATTGTACATGCTGTTGACCCACCGCCTCACAAATGGAATCGTCCACGCCGTTAGAAGTGACCCGCCAATCGTAGCAGTCAACTCAATGATGTTGTACGTTACTTGTTCTGTGAAGGTTCCAAGGACATCGCCAAAATGAATAAACGCGTGTGCTGCCTCACACCCACCACGACGATCATTAATGTCGTTCATCAGGTTTCTACATCCGAAGAAAAAAGACCGGGATCGGCAGATGGTTTTGCCGTCACTGTCGTAGAGAATACCCTGGTCCCAATGACACGAGGCTGTATAGGTCGGGTAGTCGGTAGAAACATAGCTCACTTTGAATTGTGCACCAAAGTACATAAAAGCAAAAGCAATGGCAATGATCCCGGTTTGGGTCAACGTAAACTCCTTAAACGACATTGCATAGGTTTAATGTATCGGTGCCTTATATCTACCAATCTGTACTAGAGCTAAGTTTTATGTCCCCCTTCCGTCTTGACGTTTGTTCCCATGTAAAATATACCCCCAGGCCAAGGGTGAGGGTAAGCAGGGGTAATAGAAATGCGGTGGATGCGGTAGACGCGGTAAAGGGGGCTAGATCAGCGTGCCCGAAATCTTTGAGTTTGTGGCAGACAATGTTAATTTCGGCCTTGACGTCGCTGGTGCATTTGGGGTCGGTGTCGAACATGAATGGTAAAATCGAGTCCCATACATCAGTGCAATTGTCAAGTGCCTGTCCCACAACACCACCCGCCCCCTTCATGATACCCTGGGCATCCTCAACAATATCGTGGAATATGCAAATGATAAAACACATCACTTCAAGCCAAACGACCCAGGAGTAGCCATACCAAAACAACCGATACCGCTTCTCTTCTGTAAATGTTACAGTCCATGATAGCCCGAAAAGGATGGTTGGAATTAGCGTAAACACAAGCAAGAGTGTGGCGATTGTGGCCTCGTATGTTTTTAACGCGTCACCTGCTAGTTCTGCGGTATGTTGTATCCCGTAGTGATCAAATAGATTCCGGATCGCACTGCTGTCTGCGCAATCTTCAATTTTATCCGGGAAATCCCTAGTCGTGATGGCAATACCGTCGATTTTGTCTGTGATGTCTGTGGTCATTCGACTATAGATGCCGACCGAAATCAAAGCAGTGAGCCATAGTACTCCCGCGATGATTGTGATTACGCGGAATCTAAACTGCTTGTACCCCCCATTCTCAACCACAAAAATACACACCAAATGTGCAGTAATGACGATGAAAAACACTGCAATCAGATTGATCAACGCCAAAAATGATATGCCGCCTATCATGATGTATAGGAATGTAAAAGAGTCAACCCAAATACGATCATACCCCAACCATGTCAGAGCAACGACAGGCGGGCGTCACCATCGTCTCCGATGGGGAGTCATGCCGCATCGGCCAAGTAAGTGTGTGGGTAACTGACGCCGGAAGATACACGACGGGGTGTATCATACACAAACATCAACCGGGGCATGTGCGTCCTAAAAAGGGCTACGGAAATTTACCACCCCAATCCATGGTGCGAGACGACCGCATTATAACGGCAATAGCTAAACGGGCATTCGCTGGTGAAAAACTCATATTCACTAATGATGACTACAGCGAAATAAGAAAGGGAGTAACGCTCACAGTCACAATAGACAAACCGTTGTTCTGATTTATCCTTCACCCTCTTGTATAAATCTATATCCCTCGATGGCTCGGCTACAATGTGATAATTTTTCATAGCATTTACCAGCCCCCTTCGGACAATCAGATGTCAGAATGTCTCGGTTTCCCGCAGTACAGCGCGCGTAGGCATAGGGGACTGTAAGAAGCGTTTTTTTGTAATGACATCCGGATATAACAAGCCCGCAATCGCGGCACATGTGCAGCTGCTTTGGCGCAGGCATCCCCTCGGGCATCGATTTGAGAACATTGGATTTGTACTTTTTGCTATATGCTTGTTTCAGCGTAGGTAGATTGATGCCATAGGTATAGGTGAGTGATTTGGATGCCCCCTCGTCGGTGATGTAATTAAATTTTATAGAGTCGACAGATTCCACCATTTTTCGGACATTTTCACTCACATCCGTAGATCCCATGGATAAATAGCGTTGATTTATAAGTTCGAGTTCGGGGCACCCACCTTCTCCGACAAGACCAAACGTTTCATCGCGAACAATGTCTCCGATTGTCGTTGTCATCCATGATATGAGAATTAGAAACGGAACTTCAGCGTCAACGTTGTCGCGATCAAAAGCCAGTCGGTCCTTGTCGTCGACGGGGTTGACGGGGCCCTCTGTCATACGCTCCATGCCCGCTGGAGCCACCCGAACGCGTCGTGGGCGACCGGCCCCGTCACCAGCAACCGTGGCAATGATTTTTTGTTGGCTGCTCTTGCCTTTTAATGCCTTTGCCTCCAATGTCGCTTCATTTCGGCAATAACATACCCCAGTGGGTTCCATCTCGGCCAGGATGGGGTTGGCGAATTTACCCTCGACATTGGCTGCCTCTTCTCGAACGCCACGGGTACCACCAAGCGTAGCATCCATGAGCGTGGTGGGTATTGCAACCTGCCCGTCCCCTGCGTCCTCAACCACCATCAAAAAGGTCCATTTTTTAATCATACACAATGTGTATTGATTATACCGCCCGTCGATTCGAAATGTGTGTCGGTGCCCGCCCGCGATCCGGATGGCTGTCTTTCGGATTAGATTTTTACCGGCCCCACCCTCTCCAAGAAATGCGGAAATGTAGGTTTTGATGGAGAAAAACATCGTGCCGAACGTCTCGATGAATGCGGCAACGATTCGGTCGTCGTTGGGCGACATGGCATCGCGGTAGAGGAGCCGTTCGTGACCGGGGTCGTCGTCATCTTTCTTGTAGATGTAGGTTTTGTTTGAAAAATATGCGCGTGGTTGACCGGGTCGCTGGTCAAGGTACATATCGTCCTGGTACTCGACGCACACTCGCTGCACATATTGGGCGCCCAAAAATGACATGAAATTGGGGCAATATGTATGCATCAAATCGACGGTCAGGGTGCTGATCCATTGTTGGATGTCGTTGTCACTGGTGCCCTTGTCTCTGAGCTCCACCAGACCGTAGATTGCTCCATTTACAGTCTGAAACAGTTCGTGGAATGAGTCATAATCTACATTGGTGAAGTGCCGCCCGGATGGAATGCACGCCGATTCAACAGGGGCGGACAGGTGGATTTGGGATATGGATCCCTTTCGGTTCGCCTTGATCTTGGTTCGGTATGCAGCATATGCAGCAGCACTTTCCCCGTTTCGTTTTTTGCGGACAAATATATTTTGGTCCCAAATTTGGCGCTCAATGGGGTCGGGTATAATGATGACCTTGTCATTGATGGCCCACTGCCGTCGCCGGGGAAGCTGGACTTTCTGTGCCCCGAATCCAAGGCTTGTGTCGAGGTTTCCGTGGGGTTTGGCTTCAGTTCGCGCATCCCCCAAAAGATTCATTTGGATCCGATCCACTGCCTCGTCAAATAGAGATGGTGGTGCAAAAGCGGAATTCATGCCAGCTGAAAAATATCCAATGTGTTTGAGTATATTGACATACCGTATAATGTGGTGCGTGATGGTTGTTTTTAGTGGGATGTAGACAGCTGTGTTGTCAGGGTGTGTGTAATAGGGACAACTGGTGCCTCGCTCGGCAGCATGGCGGGCAGGTGGGTCGATGGGCAGGTATATTCTAACGGGTTTCATGTCGCCATCCTCTGATCTGGTCCCGACACAATTCTCGAGATATACACCAAACAGAATCGTCATAACGGACCATATGCATTTATCGTCATTCTTGCTGTTGTACTTCCCACACACCCAAGGCCAACCTTCTTCCTCGGCATATGGCAACACATCATATAATTGCTCTTGGAGGTCATCCAGCATACCCTTGATTACATTATAATATATATCCAGTTCATCACCAACAAGAATGTCCGTGAATGGGTGTACGGGGTCGACATCATCCTCCTTGTCTTTGTATATTTCTTGTGGGGGGTTATAAAATCCACGCAATCGGCCAGGGTCTATACGTAACCGCTTAAACGGATTTGGCATTTCACTTTGTCATAACCGTTGGTGTATGACACTACCCCATACATCAACCCAAATAGTATCATGGCAAATAAGGCCAACCGGGATGATATTTACCAGCCTCTCTCTTTGGCCATACACACCAACAAATCTTATGACTTTATTAAGCAGTATTTGGAGGAGGGTGCATCACCAGATGGAGATGGGGTATTCAATTGCCCGCTGGAGCTGGCAATCTTACGCAACAAGCCCAACTTGGTACAACTCTTGTTGATATATGGAGCAAAAAGTAGAAATTCGGTTTCTGATATCGAGTCTTTTGCATATCATGCAAAATGTTGGGAATGTTTGTACATTCTTCTGAATGACTTGGATCTTTTTACGCGCACAAATGTTGTCGCACGTATCATAAAAAGGGAACGGACATTAACGCCTTGGATGAAATTATTGGTGGACAAAAAAGTTATACTCGCGTGGAGTGTATTGTGCCACGAAATCAATCATTACTTCATAAGGGAAATTGTCCACTTTTCCGAACTTTTATTATCTACAGTAGGCTACGTGAACAAAAACTATATACGAATTATCCCCGAACAAAAATGGATTAACAATGGTATACTCTATGCTGTGCTAAACTCGGGGACCATTCAATTTTTAGATGTAGCAACACACAATACTCCATGCTGGGCATTCAATCGGGCATCGTTACTCGAAAGTTTGCCAAACTCTAAGCATGACCGTTATGGGTTTATGGTACGCTGGATTGACGTCATCACAACGCCCTGGGCACCCACACGACACTGCACGTTTAGTAGACAATACAACGACGCTGTAGTTGCATTTATACGTTCAATTAAGAAGAGGGGATTGCTGCTGCCCAATGAAATGATCTTTATGATTTTATACTATACACCGTGGTTTTAATACATGGAGTCACTGTTTATTGGGGTGGGTTTAGTATATTGGATGCGATGACAGAAATGGTGTAGATATCATGCCTTGGTTCACCCGACCAGAGCCGCCGCCGCTTGAAGCCACCGTCTCTTTTCAGATTCATGATATCGAGGAGATCCCGTTTACACACGCCGGTAACTCCACGGATGGAAACAAACCTGAAGGGTGGGGGTGGCTCCAGAACTTTGATGACATCAAGGACCATCTTGCTTCGTACGGGATTGCACGCATCCCGAAAGCCCGACAACAAGTGGGTGTCGTGTTATACGGAAACACAGAAACGGGGCATAGTGTTGCTCTGTGGGTAAAATACAAACGAAGCTTTAGAGTCGAACTCGACGATAGTTATGACATTGGCGATGTCGTGGAACAGGCTCGTCTTGCATCAACCACCAAAAGTCCGATCAACTATACAGTCGAATACAAACCGAGACGGTATGGATGGAAGAGCAGACCGGGTGATAATCGATTGCCAAAACTCTACACAACGCTCGTTATTTCATCTAGCACAATAAAACGCCACAACGAACTCGTGTGGGCTTTCAAAAACCAAGAAAGCGAAGGATATGGTTATGTTGTGGAAATACACGAGGATATCAAAAAAATGCCCACAAAGATCAAGGCCATTATTGAAACGAATGTCAATTATGGGGTGTGGGTTACTGTGCCGGTTGTTCACCGTGACACAAGACTCATGAGCTCTGATTACGAACTCTATATCGACGATCCGACGAAAATCGAGGTGGATTCAGAGAAAATTGACATTGCTCCATGCTCCATGGCCTCGATCGACATTGAGTGTTTTTCGGAATCACGCAAATTCCCTTCACCGGAAAAAGAAAACGATGTCATCAATCTGATTGGGGTGGTTCACAGAGGCCAGGGTGGTGTTGAAATGCGATATCTCTTTCGATTGGCCCGACCTGGAGAAAAACAACGCAAGCGCATCGTCGAACCGAATGGGGAAGAAAAACTCGTCGGGGTGTACACGGAATACATACTCAAGACAGAAAAACGGCTACTGATGATGTTGCGGGCCTTTATTGTTGTCATGGATGTTAGATTTGCAATTACATTCAATGGGGACGGCTTTGATTGGAAGTATATTCTCCGTCGTGTAGAATACCATGGAATTGATACCACCATGTATACCAACATTGGACAATATCTCCTTGGAACCTGGCATGACATAAAGATTGGGTTTGGGATTGATACGGAGTACCTTAATCCTGTTGAAGCATCTGCGGAAAAGATGGCCAAGGTTACATTTGACGTGCCTGGTAGGGTGGGGTGTGACATTCGCCATCTTATGCAAAAGACAATGAGTGGGGTCCCGCGATACAGGTTTAAACGGTACTCTCTCAATGTGGTAGCAGGACGCTTGGTGGGTGCACAAAAACTCGAAATGTCAGCAGAAGAAATGTTTCGGATCTGGGATGTTGGCAATGATGTTGAATTGCGACGATTTTGTGATTATTGTATTGTGGATGTACAGTTACTCTTTTCCATCATCGACAAAGAACTCATTATTGATCAGGTGGTGGCCATGGCAAACATACAATCTACATCGTTTCATGGTATTGTCAATACAGGGCAGTTTAAAAAGGTTGAATACGCCACAATGGTCAATGCTGCTAAACTTGGTATCTTCACCAACAATGATTTCCATATCCCGGAATTCGACCCAAAGGGCGCCGAAGTGGTTACCCCCATCTGTGGTCCACATGGAACACCCGACAAGAATGTTGATATACCCACGGGGGAATACCTAAACCTGGATGCTTTCCCGGAAAACATTAAAGAGATAATCAAAGATACGCTCACAGAAGATCAGCTCGTGACATATCGCAATCGAAAATACGTCGGAACTCTTGATTTTGCTTCTCTCTACCCTTCCATCATGATGTCCTTTATCATGTGTATCTTCACCATCATATTACCTGGACGCGAGGGTGACTCGCGCGTCGAAAGAGCACACCCGAAACCGAAAGTCAGTGAAGAAGGTTTAATCATACACGAAGAGATTATTTATGAGGACGATGACCCCACAAAGGCAGTGATGCGCCGGAATCGGTTTGTTCAGAATGCAAAAGCACCATACACCAATGGGATACTTCCATTGTGGGAAGCAGATCTCAAACGAAAGCGGACGTATTATAAACGCATGATGAAAGAGGATCCCGCAAGAAGGGCAATCTATGATGCTCGTCAGCTGGCAATGAAGATATCAATGAACTCGGTCTACGGGGTCCTTAAGATTATTTGCATCTATATCCTCGAATCCGTTACAAACCGTGGTCGCATCATGCTCAACGACGTGAAGAAGGCGGTTGTGGCTCTGGGACATGAGATTGTATACGGAGATACCGATTCTGTTATGGTTGCTACGTACTGTGACACACCAGAGGAAGCCTGGGGGTTTTTTAAAGGTCTCACGAAGCATTTAAATTCGACGCTGTTCAGTGCAGATGGCAACATGAACGTGTTGGAGTTTGAAAAGGTCGCTGTGTGGTTTTTGCTGCTGGGGAAGAAATGTTATTTCATGAAAAAGAAAGAGAAGCTCGAGCATGAATACGAACTTAGCTCAACGGGCACGTGTGATGTGCGGCGGGATCGTCCGGCTATTCTCACGGACATTACCATCATCATGGGTAAAATCATGTCAATGTGCAATGAATTACCCATACAGGTATCGGGGCTTATTGTGATGGAAGCCCTCAGGCGCCACTTTGAAGGCATTGTATCCAACACCCATAGTATAAATAAGTACGCAGTCACTACTACCATTCAAACCATCAATGAAAACACAGAGAAAAAAGCATACATGGTCTTGGCCAAGCGCCTTGAAGAAAGGGATGGGGTATCGTACACGATTGGGGATTCAATCGACGTGGTGCAGGTACTACCGCCCAAGGATCATAGGGACCGCCCCGATGCAGAGAACGTGGAAACGCCAGAGGATTTGGAAAAGGACCCAAAGGGAAAAGCAAAAATTGATAGACACCTCTACTTTGAGAAGAAGGCCAAGAAGCAGATTATTAAGATGGCTCAGTGGTACATCCCGCCCAAAACGCTAAAAACAATGATGGATGAATATGATGGGGCACTGCGGGGGTCACTCAAAGGGCGGAACAAAACACATGTTCGCTCGAAGAGCATTCTAGAGATGTATGGCGGTAATGAAGAGGGTCGGAGGAAGCGTCTGTTCACCAAGATGTACGATAAGGAGACGGCGGATCATACGGCCGAATTGAGAGCCCCAAAACGTAGAATGGTGCAGACTACCATGAAATAAATAGGGTTACCTCATCATTGTATAAGACGTCACATCATTATATTGTATAAGACCAAATGAGCTCATAAACCATGGATACCGAATTTGAACAAAACATCCGGGAGCTCCTAATCAATCACGATATTGAGGTTGATAACTCGCGCGATATCTTGCAATTCACACTCGAACTTGTCTCTGCCTTCCTTCAACTTGTCCCAAAGCGGATCATAGACAATGTGTTTAGTAGTGTTAGACGCGTGATCACTACCCCGAGTCCACATCCCTTTGAGTCGTTTTCAAACATCATAGAATGACGGACGAGGTGTGCCCACACTGCAAAAGACCACAGCGAGGTACGTGTCCGTGTCAAATCATCATATCACGGAAGAAACGAGTGGTAAAGAAATGGGAGGCGGAACGCTATTGCCACATGTCGGATAAGTGGCTTCATGCGGCCATCAATGTGGTGGATTACGTTCCGGAATACTCACAGGATGTTATTCGCGTCATTAACAAATATGTCTGGACCGCCGACAGAGATGAAGTGGATATTGTCGCACAACTCGTGGGGCTCTGCTACCGAACCAACGAATCTGGATTGGGTTCCCGTGTTTACAATTTATATCGATGTCGGTTCGAGGAAATTAAATCAACCATGTGCATCATAGCAAGTGTGTGGGTGGAAGAAGTTATCCCGAATGCGGGAAAAGAGGCACTAGAGGCTATTCGCGAGTGTGAGGTGCGAAATAGGCTGAAACTCGGTCAACTTATCTACAGTAGTTATTCATCTGATTGTGAACTCATTAAACAATATAAGCGTTGACATGTTGTTATTGTTAATCTGGTAGACATGAGTTGCACGCGATACGCTGCAAATAGGCCGGGGCTTGGTCACCATGGTGGTCCGCCTCCACCACCGGGTC
>Ga0233439_10006099_pt1 | contig 10861 bp, 6 predicted proteins | sample SI_123_September_6_FD_182713 | JGI IMG/M metagenome (GOLD analysis project Ga0233439, IMG submission 182713) | Seawater microbial communities from Saanich Inlet, British Columbia, Canada - SI_123_September2016_100_MG | ecosystem: Environmental > Aquatic > Marine > Inlet | place: Canada: British... | reverse complement strand
TCTTCCATTAAATCCTCTAGGGTTGCAATTTCTTTGAGTAAAACTTTTTTTCCTTTTTCATCATAAGCAGTTTTGATAAACAGGTTACCTTGATCAGATTTAATTCTCCAAACATCTGCAATTCCACCTTCTTGCATTCTTTGGCCATTAGCGGCTAGATCCATCCAATCTTCATATGCTTGGGCATTAGAAACTGTAAGCTCAGTAAGTTCTTCAAATTCATCATTTAGTTGTTGAGTCATTACAGGACTTTTCTCAACATTTGATTTATTGATTACTCCATCATCCATTAAATCTTCATAGATTTCCTGGATAGTTCTACCTTCAGCTTCAGCAACCTCTTGAATATCTTTTATTGATGAATTTATTGAAATGTGATTATAAGGTAATGATGGAAGAAGCCTCCGATTAAAACTATTTGCTGCCCTTTCGGCAGCGTTAGGTTTCGCCAAATCTCTCAACCATTGCGGCCTACTCTTAATGAATCCATCCATAGATTCTAGATGTTTAACCCAAGAATATTCTGTAATTCCTACATTGACAAGTCCTAATCCATCCTTAAGTACATAGATTTCATTATCCAATATATAAAATCCATCTTCCCAATTAGTGTGTTTGTTGGGGCTATACACATTGGCATAGATTTTCCCCTCAAATCTGTCACCATTAGGACGGGTGTAGATCCCTATTCCCTCAGCAATACCGGCATTCCATTTCGCTTCAGTACTTCTTGTGTAATTAGTATAAACTCCATGACCTGAAATAAGGTCATCTTTGAAATCACCCTCATATTTGCGGCCATCTGGCCAGGTATAGATTCCTTTTCCATCCAAAAGATTCTCTTTAAAATCACCCTCATATTTGCGGCCATCTGGCCAGGTATAGATTCCTTTTCCATCCAAAAGATTCTCTTTAAAATCACCCTCATATTTTTGGCCATCTGGCCAGGTATAGATTCCTTTTCCTGTCCTATTGCCATCTTTGAAACCACCATCATATTTTTGGCCATCTGGCCAGGTGAGGATTCCTTTTCCATCCAAAAGATTCTCTTTAAAATCACCCTCATATTTGCGGCCATCTGGCCAGGTGTGGATTCCTTTTCCTGTCCTAAGGTCATCTTTCCAATCCCCTTCATAGACATGACCTAGGTCTCGTTTTAAGGTCCAAATAAATTTCCCAACACCATGTCTCAAACTGCCTTTCAGATCACCAACATAATCCCCATCATTATATGTTATTTCAGCCATATTCATCACTTATACTCAAATATATTATTACCTCTTCCAATACATAGTTTTTCCACAAATAGAGCATTTACGGGGACCACCCCAATGAGTTGCATGTTCAATATGACCGTGGGTGCATTGGTAACGGCCATTACTTTGATAATTATCTGATGTACCTGAAATCGAATTTAAAAATTTAAAGATACTGAATATTATAGCAAATATTCCACCTATAGCAGATAATATTCCTAAACTAGATCTTTGTGAAGAAGGGGGAGAGATATTATTTGGCTGATTTATATTATTTTGGTTATTGATATTTGCACCAGGGGGCCTTGATTGATTATTTATTTGATCTCTTAAAGAAAGAGTTTTTTTTGAGTCGGGAGGGGCTTTTTGGACCATTAAATCACCTAAGTATATTCCAGAACTAAACCAGTAATCTTACGATAGCTAATTGTATTAACAACTTATCTGTAAAAAAGAGAATATTATGGCAAAAACACCATAAAACATTAATAAATCCTGAGAATAAAGTGTTACAATATGGTTGATGAAAGATTAAAACCAGATTCGCCTTTAAGAAATTATTCTGGAGAAATTTTTGATTGTGTGGTTCTGGATGGTAGTAATATCATCACACAGAACATACCAACAACAAGGAGCAGTAGAAGAAAATTTAATGCAAATAGACTAATAAAAACTTTAAATCTAATCCACAATCTTGGTTGGCCAACATATTTAGGGATGAAAAAGGGCACGTATCGGTTCGCAGTTTCATCGAAAAAAAGTACTTTGACCACATCAGATAGGGAAATTCTTGAAGATCTAATTGATAGAGGAATCCTTTCTCTAATAGACGACGAAGATGATGATGACTGGTTAATTAGGGCAGCAATGCAAAGGAATGGTTGGGTGTTGAGTAATGACAGGTATCTTGATGCTGTTAGGAAGTTGATTGAAGAAAAAGACTATGATTTAGCTAATGAAATAAACAGGAGAAGTTGTAGGTTGGAATGGGTTGGTTCACAACCATTATTCATTCTTCCGAGAAATAATTCTACTATGGAAAAGACAGAAATTATTTCCAATAAATTACATATCAAAGAAAAAATCAATCAAATCTCAAACATTAATTTCCAAGTATATTATGATAGTAAACACATAGGTGGTATAAAATTACCAGTGAATACTCCAATTGGTAGGAAAGATTTCGCTTCGTTTGAAAAAGAATATGTGAGTACTATTTCTAGAGTCCACTTCATAATTGAGAGAAGTCCTGATGGAGTACTGAGTATAGCGGATTTAGGTTCCAAGAATGGAACAATTGTAAATGAACTTTCTATAGCTCCTAACTATATTTGGAAACTTTCGAATGATGCTAATGATATCAATATCGGACGATTGGAACTTAAAATTACTAATGATTAATTTTTTTCAACTTTAGGTGGCCAGAACTCTAGTTGTTGGTAAGGTCCAGGAGCTATTGGATTGCCATCTTTATCTCTTGCATTCGAAGAAGGATGATCGGCATAGCCGAAACAAATTACTTGATACTTACTGCCTATGGGGTAACCATTAGCATTTATTTTATTCCACCTTACTGAAGAACCTCTTACAATTTTCACTCTTGTATCATTCATACCTGTATGATACATGATTAGTGTTCCGTCTCCTGCCCTGCGCTCTATTCTTGCCTGAGAACGAGAAATATATTTATTAGTAGGAGATTTATCTTTAACAATAATATCAGGGTTATTTGCAGGGTCTAGAATATCTTCTCTTCCTATTGTCCAAGGCCCGTCTCCAGTCAGAATATGGGTACTGCCATTGACTATCAGACGAGGATAATTTTCATCTGGTTCTTTACCTGCAATTGCATTTTCTAAATCTTCAGCCGTTGCAAATCTATATTTTCTTTTTTCGAATGTGGCTTTCAGTATGACGTCATGTAAATGAACTTGCTCAGAAGTTAGCGTTTGAGACGGAATATAATTAGATAAATCATATGGGGGTGTTGGAGAACTGTGGAGCATTTTCAACATCTCGTCCCAACCTAATAAGAGTGCAAAACCAGTAGCTCCAATTGAGAAAATATCGCTACCCTGACTGGGTGCACCTTGATTTTGTTCTGGGGAACCGAAGAATTTTTTAACTCCAGAAACGACATGGGAAGTGATGGCAAATGTACTAGTATCTGATTTCTGTGCAGAAATACCAAAATCGATTATAGTGATATTATTTTTCCCACCGAAATCATCTACGAAAATATTATCGGGAGCAATATCAAGATGCATATATCCTGCACGATGAATATATTTTACTGCAGTAGATAATTTACTCAGGATATCAGAACAATCCGTATAATTAATAGGTCCGTTTGAAATAATATCCTTCAGTGTGTCTCCAAGCGCTTCCTCTAGTATCAGAATAGGGTATGTATTTCTACCATCGTTAAAATTTACAAGCTCTTTTGCTCTAACTACATTGGGTGCATTAACGCTCTCAAGATCTTTTAAAACACGATATTCGCCTTCAAAACTTTTCAAAACAGTAGCAGTAAATTGAAGAGGAGACTTCGCGATAAATTGGGTGCCAGTATTTTTTTCCGTGACTAAGAAAGCTGCTCCGAATCCCCCTTCGCCCACTTTTTTTACTACCTCATAAACACTGCTAGGACTAGAAAAAATTTCTCCTACCTGCAGGCTCATAATTAGTCACTAATCCTTACATCTTTAAATCTTTCATATTGTTTATTGACGCTCTTTTGTTTGAGTATGAAGATTACAATTTTATTTTCTATGCCGTGAAGATTCTTTCTCAAATTCCTAACTTTTATATCTTTCAAAGCACCTCTAATTTCATGATGGATTACCAAGTTATGTGGTGGATTATAGATTTTAAATGTATATCTGATGCCTCTGCCGATATTCTTGATCTTTGATATTTTAATGGTTACATTATGTTTCGACTCAATTTCAGAACGATCACAGTCTAATAAAATTTCATTAATATCAGAAAGTTCTAGTTCCCATACTATACCATTCTTGTCTGAGGTATAATTACCATAATCTTTTTTGATATCAATAGTTCTTCGAAGAGGAGAACTAGTAGGTTGATTCTCTTTAGAGACTTGCTCTCTGACTGTAGAGAGTTTTCGAGATTCTCTCTCTTTTTGCCGTTCGACTTGGCCTCGTAAACCACCCTTATTATAGCTATTATTAGTATGTCTTGTACTATTAGAAAAATCTGTATCCCTTAATGAGATTTTTTCAGTTACGCTAGATTTTTTCCCTTTAGGAATAACAGAATCTATTGTATCGCTAATTATTTTCACTGTAGCACTTACAGTTTCAGAAACAGCTTCTACCATACTTGGACCATCATTTGAAATAGTTGTTGAAGGCATAAGATCGCATTTGATTATATTATTAATTTTTAGTGATTTAGATGGCTTTGTTGTCCAAAATGAAATGCTAGGGTAATTATTGTCCATTCCATCATTATTTTTATCTAACCAATATCTTAATGTAGCCTTGGCATATTTCTTATCTAGTGAAAATATCACTGGTTTATCTAAATTTATTTTCATGTGTCTAATTGAATTAACCTCACTTTCAATTTTATTACATTTTTTCTCTGTTAGATAGTAATAATCGATTGATTCATCAGAGCCATTAATCGTAATAATATCTCCATTCACATTAAATCCCAAAACACATAATGATAATTCCTTAACACTTAAAGATGGTTTATTGTCGTTAAATTGAGCTTGAAATGGACGTTTTCCTTCATGGCTCAGATGTGGTAAAATCTTCGAAATCTCTGGTTTCGAATCGGTTATATCTGATAAGTTGATTTCTGATTTGTCAATTACATCTAGGATAAGATCCTGTATCGCTTTGAAATTATTACTAAGAAAATGATTTCCAAACTCAGAGGCATTTATAATCCAGTGCATGTCAGAAAAATGAAAATATAATCCCGAATCATTTTCGGATGAGCCGGGTGTTGTCCTGATTTCTCCTTCTGCCCATTTCCAAAGTTTTCTAGTGTCTTGCCGAACATCTCTATTTTCTTTATTTTCTAAAAATAAATCTTCTTCTTCATGAATTATTACTGGTTTTTTAATTTCGTTGTCAGCCGCGACTCTAAGGCCATTTGGAACCCTCAATATATCATCACGCTTTTTAGAACCTTGATAGTATACTGGAGACATTGCTTCATCGACATTATACACTCTAATATTTGAGGCCATACCTCTAACAGACTCTTGATTTTTATTATGAGCGTAGTAGGAGCAAGTAGTTGAGGTCACGGTGTTCATTATTCTTCGAAATTCCTCATCAGAAATAGTTGGTGTATGGCCATGAATTATTCTAAACAATCCGGGCCATTCTTTGGCTAACGGAGAAAGAGAGTTCCCTATCTTAGGGGATCCGCTTAATGCCCCACTTGATGCTCCTCGCTCCCATAAAAGTTGAGAGTGTTCAGTACCTTTTATTGATCCACCTCCATGAATATAATCTAACCAACCAATATTATAGGATTCTATCCAATTCATAGAATTAGTTAATTCAAGTAAATATTCTCCAGGTTCTGCATGATGGAATAAATTCTCACCAATTACCAAAGCTACTAAGGCGCCAGGAATATGTTTTCCCTTAATCATTAAATCTTCGATTTCATTCTCTACTCTATCATAAGGCTCCCAACCAGGAGATAGTAGTGATTTTACTAAGTCTTCGGACATTCCACGATTTAGGAAACCAGCTTTTTGCTGTGCAGCCGCTTGAGTCAGATATAGTGTAAAGACACTATTCCTGTAGCAAGGAAATATGGCCTGTCTAGCTTTTTCTACATAATCTCCATAAATGCCACCATCTGGTAAAAACCGAGTATGCTTACCTACTGTACCATTTTCTAAATCTTCAAAATCTTTAACCGCATTACGTTCTTCATTTAATAACCAATTTTCTACAGAGTTTTCAAGCATAAATTGCTCATGATTACCGACTAAAACAAATACACGATCCGGAGCATCAATGATAAGTTGACGTAGGATTTCCACTGCAACTTCGCTGTAATCGGCTCTATCGAAAACATCTCCAATTTGAACAAAAGAAACATTTGATTCTGCTATCCATCTTGCCTTAATAGGGCCTAATCCTTCCTTTGTAGTTGCATCTTCATGCAGCTCAAATCCTTTCAAGCCCACGGTTTGCAAACCATCTTCTGTTCTTCCGAAGAAATATTCCATATGAGAATCATTAATCTGCCCATTGACGCCTAATGTTTTTCCCTGGATACTAATGTCGGCAAGTTTATGACTAATTAAATAATTAATTAATCCTGGAGCCCAACCATGAATATCACCTAGAACATGTATTTTTTCGGGACATGACGCTCTCAAATTACCTAATGAAGGAGTATCAGGTATACAAATTACGGATTCTTCCCCTCCGGAAACATGACTGGATTCTACGTTACCCTCCATAATATCAATTAATCCGAAGAGTCATCTTTCAAAAGGAATTGGTATGTCCATTATTAGAGAGGTGACTTTTTCAAACAGATTCTGATACAGAATTGATTGATATATTAAAAGTATTCTTATTCAACTGTAAAGTTAAATCGTTAGGGAATATAGTTGGATTTTCAGGAAAACCTGAAGGTGTTTCTTTTCCTTCAAATACTTCTAATGTAACATCCTCTTGCTCGCATGAAATGACCATGTGCCTTCGCGAAATGTATGTAAGGAAAGTCTCATCTAAGTTCATAGCTCTTAGATGTAGATCGGCCATTCTATACCAAGATTCAAACTCATCATCTTCAGTTAATCTTCCTAAATGCTGAGACCATTTACTTGATGAGAATTTAGCATCATCAGCATCTTTGAATGGAATATGCCATTTTATTCCAGTTTCAACATGCTCTATTGATGGATTAGTTCCAGAAACATCTGCTCTAGTAAGTTGAATGTTACCGCCCAAATTTAAATCTGAACCTAAATTTAGATTAACTCCTTTTGTACCTGAAACTCTAGCGCCATTAATATATGTTTTATTGGTAGAGCCCAGATCAATTATCTCATAATTTTCACCAATACGCAAATGTTCAGACGAAATGCGATTGATATGATCTTTATACCAACTATCTTTTAGAATCTGATGGAAATGAGACCTACCAACATCTCCTATTGGTAAATGAATAATTTCTCCTACTGAAGGGCCAACATTGATAATAAATGGGAGAGAGTTTTCAGGAATAAAGATATTTTCTCCGTCCATCTCTTTAGGCATAGTTACAACCTCTTCATCATTATTTTCATGTATTTCAGAAGTAGCAGATAACGTCTGTGAAGGATTTATTTCCGAACAATAGTTACAAATACCTTGATTCCAAGCATCTAAGTCAATACCCATTAATGGTGTAAAACAGGCAGGGCAATCTACAGAATCAGGAATCTCAAGAGGTTTCGATTCGATTATTGGGTTAATTATTTCCGGAGGTTTTGCTTCAGCAATACCCAATTCTGCTCTTAGTGCAATTAAATCATCAGGAAGTAAAGGTTCTCCGCAAGATTGACAACTAGCAACTAATAAATCTCTTTCAGATAGACGAGTTCCGCAATCAAAACATTCCAATTAATCTTCCCTCCGGATTGTTTTCCCAGTCTTATCCGTCTGGAGCTTTCCTAATTCTTCTAATACTTCGCCTTGGGTTTTCTTTGAGGAAGCATCTGTCAATGTCTTAGTGACATCAGAAGCCTGAGGATGAGTTTTTTCCAAAGTCTTAATTTGAGTTATTATTCTAGTGGCAGCCGCACTATCGCCAGTTTTCAAGAATCGTGTTGCTTGAGCTGTTTTAGTTATTAAAGTAACATCAACATTCGCCGATGCATTGAGGATTTGTGTATCGTCAGTAGAACCCTTTACTCTTAATTCGGTAGATCCTCCAATACATTCAAAAGTTGCCAGAAGGTTATCATCGCACTTGACATTGTCAACATTAATTTTGAATGATAAGTCACTCCTCATACCTACAACCAAATGTGACAATGAAACTTCATGATTACCGGCATTTAGAGGTCCTTTTGCTATTTCGACACCTTGCGGAGATTGAATAAGATCTGATATTGTAACGCCATCTTCAATTTTAATTTTAAGATCAGGAGCCGCATAAGCAACAGTTTTACCATAATTAAATATTGAACTGAAAGCTTTCTTAACATCGTCAAATGTAGGGGCAGAGTAGTAAAATCCTCTAGCTAATTCGGCCATTTGATCTAGAAACATTGGGTCAGCGCTACTAGTTACTCCTATAGTGTGCATAGTGAAACCAAATTCGGTAATTGTTCTAACATTATCATCGTTTGGTTTTGATTGGGATTGGCCATCAGACAAGAACAATACCGTTCCCGCTCGTGATGGATTAATTCCGTGAGCACCTAGGCAGCTCAGAGTTTCATTAATTGCCGAACCGAAGTTAGTCCCTCCACTAGCATTAAAAGCGTTAGGATTAGAGTTTTTATCGCCCCAGTTCATATGTAAGTTAGCACCATTACTAAAAGTAATAATTGCTATTTTATCGTCTGGACCCATTAATTTATCGAGGATGAATATTACACTCTGTTGAACAATACGTTCTCCATCGCCGGACATCGATCCAGACATATCAACAACTAATAATAAATCTAAAGGGAGTGCATTTTCATTATCTCCAATTATATTTAATCCACCTTTAGAAATTAAAGGTTGATTACATTTTGCGAGGGGTTTTATTAAGTTAGCATTCAAAGAGACCATGCACATCAACTATGGCATTAACATTTAACTTTATTTAATCTGATAAGATAAATGAAGTAATAGCCTCTAATGCTTGGGTTTGTTCTCTGTCATTAATTAATGTTTTTTTGAAATTTTTGTATACTTTCTGGTCGGGAATAGTAAATAATGCTTGGAGAGCAATTTTCATCCCTCCTTTCTCAATATGAGTAAATGTCCCTCTGCCAAAAAGAGCGACAAATTTCATAAAATTACGTGAAACCAAATTGTTACCTGCAAAAATAGAATGGACAGTTGCATTTTTTTGAGTCACACATCTGTATAAGGAAGATTCTATGTTAGGTCTTTTCCTATTACCTTTGATTGAAGGTACAAAAACGGTCCCTTTTTTAGAAAAATCATCTAATTCAGTTCTTTTCTTCCGAGCTTTCTTCCATGCTTCCTTTTCATCATTATATTCTGTATAATGAAAGTTATGACGACTGATGAACTCTTCATAAATGTCCAATATTTCTTTTTTTGAATAATTTCTTCCAATGAAATTCTCCTGCTTCCTATTTCTATGAAAATTACCCCAAAAATGCTTACTCAACCAACCATGAGAATAAGAATCTCCTGCTAAAATTATTGTTCGAGTAGATTTTTTCCTAGGACTCCATGAATCTAACAAATATGCATCTTGTAATGCTGCCTCATAGGCTTCTGCATCATCTAATTGTAAATTTTCACTATCCAATTGTGAAATTGCCATATTTAGTGATTGAGTTCTAAGCCTTTTACCTAATATCCTAACAGGATTTTTGAATTCTTTAGTACCCCTTGAATAGTCACCGATTGACCATAAATCTACTCTAATGTCTATGAAATTAGCAACTTCCTTTGAAACCTCTTTTAGATTCTTTTTAATATCTTTAATCTCATTAGACATTGAATCTGTTGAATCGACAATTATCAATATATCATGCCTTTTAGGGGTAGAATTTGAATAATATTGGTATTTTTTTGAGGGTTTTTTGAAATCTTGATTCCCTTCATTATCTCCCTTTCTAATTACAATCGCCATATTTTCTAATTTAACTAAACCTTCTAGGGATTCAGAATCTGTTGTAATTGAATATAAGATCAATTCATTAAGTTGTTTCTGAAAGTTATTTATCGAACGATTAGGTAAAATCTCTCTTAGCATCCCATCTATTTCTCCCGAATCAATACTGGATTTGAAAGATTGAACACTACCGCCCACGAATAAATGTGCTAAAGTCCTACCAAATGCGTACCAATCTTGTCCAGGATGTGCTCTTTCTAATTTAAATTTCTTTGACATTTGAGAGGGATGTGAATATTCCTTGGTCCCCCCTAATGCTCCGTCTTGTTTACGATTTATAGGTAAAGATAAACCAAAATCAATGATACCAGAAAACCCCTGTAAACCTTTTTTCCAACTGTAATCAAACATAAAGTTCCCCGGTTTAATATCTCTATGAACAAAACCTGAATCATGAATAATAAATATTTCATTAAACATAAGTTGAACCAAATTATATACATATTCTCTAGGGATATCAGCCATAATATCATTCAAGTCATGAGTTCCTAATCTAGACATATATATTTTCAAATTTCCCTCATTACGTATTTCAGAGCGAAATCTTGGAAAAGCCCCATTAGGCGCTATTTTATTGAGTTCTTTTATGGTTCTCAATTCCCTATCTAGCATATTAAACGCAGATGGATCGAGTCCCGATTGTTTTCCCACTAAGTTTTCAGAATTAACTGAAATAATACTATTTTTCGATGCATGGATTAAATATTCTTCAGAATCCAAAATAATCAACCCTCCAACATCTT
>Ga0233439_10006097_pt1 | contig 10864 bp, 10 predicted proteins | sample SI_123_September_6_FD_182713 | JGI IMG/M metagenome (GOLD analysis project Ga0233439, IMG submission 182713) | Seawater microbial communities from Saanich Inlet, British Columbia, Canada - SI_123_September2016_100_MG | ecosystem: Environmental > Aquatic > Marine > Inlet | place: Canada: British... | reverse complement strand
TGCATCGACTCGGGGCGGCGCGAAAACTGAACTAACTATCAACATGAATGCCAGATCGGATAGCTGGTTCACCGCAGTTTTATTCGTTCTCACCGGTTGGTTCGCTAAATGGTTCATGAAGCGACGCTTACGTAGCGAGCTTGAAGATGTAAAACGAGAGATTGAGAAATTATGAACGATCGAGATTTGATGTTTATGCCGGCGCACAAGCAGCGCCAATTGATTGTCGATGGCGAGATTTCGTCAGTTGAGATGACCAAGGCTTCGTTGCGACGAATAGCTGAGCTCGAACCTAAGCTGAATGCGTTTATTACTCTCGATGAAGAAGGGGCGTTGGCCGCTGCCCGTGAGGCTGATGCTCGACAGGCAAGTGGTGACGAAACGGGTTCCCTGAACGGCGTTCCAATAGCTGTGAAGGATCTTGAAGTTACAAAAGGACTTCGAACCACTCTCGGAAGTACGTTCTTTGAGAACTGGATTCCAGACTACGATTCAGTTGCTGTCGAGCGTATGCGTGCAACAGGAGCGGTGATTCTAGGCAAGACGAACACGCCTGAGTTCGGAAACCGTGAGGAGACTTTCACGAACGTTGCACCTACGTGCAATAACCCGTGGGATCCTGCTCGAATGCCGGGCGGATCGAGTGGTGGAACTGCTGCGGCTATCGCTTCTGGAATGTGTTCGATTGGAACGGGGTCTGACGGTGGTGGATCGGTAAGACTTCCAGCTTCGTTCTGCGGAATATTTGGGCATAAGCCAACGCATGGTCGTATTCCACGATTCGGTGGTCAGGCTAAGCCTGCTTACAACTCGGCTGGGACGAGTGGTCCAATGTCGAACGATGTTCGAGATTCAGCAATTTTGAATCAGGCGTTGTCAGGTTTCGATGCACGTGATCCCGGCTCGGTGAAAGCTGATGTTCCCGATTATCTTTCTGATCTCGAAACGGGCGTAAAGGGAATGCGTATCGGCACGACGATGACGCTCGGGATTTCTGATGTGAACGCTGACGTAGCTGAAGCGGTTGAATCTGCATGGAGCGCATTTAGCGAGCAAGGCGCGAACGTTGAGCCACTAGAGATAAAGTTCGACCCGGTGCCGCGTGATGCTTGGTGGACGCTTTGGACTGCGGGTCAGGTGGCGATGTACGGTCACCTTGCTGATGAAAGTCCTGAAGATCTAATGCCGTATACGCTCGACATGATTGACCACGGCAAAACTCTTAGCGGCGCCGATGTTTCTGCGGCTTTGCGAGATGTTCAGAATCTGCAATTGAAAATGCACCAGCTGTTCGAAGAGTTTGATCTTGTACTGGCACCGACCAACGCTGCTGTCGCGTGGCCGCATCTTGCCCCCCCGAGCGAGATTGGTTCGAAGAAGAACGACGATCAAATGGCTGGTATCGATTACGGAGCGATTCCGTTCACGATGGTGTTCAATTCTTCTTTCAATCCTGCTTCATCCGTGCCTGTCGGCTTCGGAGAGGGGGGGATGCCAGTGGGAATGCAGATAATCGGTGCGTACGACGATGACGCGACTGTATTCCGTGGTAGCAGGGCGTACGAGATTGCCCGACCGTGGGTCGGTACTCGGCCAGTGGTTTCTTAGAGCCGGTCGACTAAACCTTCGAACTCTCTTTTGACCAAATGTCGAGCATGTCCTTCATGTTTGGGGACATGCTGCGGAGCATCGAGACGATAGGAAGTCCGTAAGGGCAGCGTGATTCGCACTGCATGCATGAGTCACAGGCGGCGTGATCGTCGATTTTGGCGATAGTTGCCTCACGATCTTTCCACTCGTCTTCAACCCTTGAAATCTCCCACGGGAATTCTGCGAACTTTGCGGGTCCCATCGATCGGTAATGGTTGTACATCACGTCTGTGCCGAGAGTTCCCGGAATTCCGATGTCGGACGGGCAAGGTAGGCATTCCATGCAGATGCGGCAGCGATCGGTTGCAAGATCGAGAGCCCACTTGGCGACTTCAGCTTCTTCAGCTGTCGTGAGAGTGTGATCGTCTTGTGCACCGATCAAAGCGTTCTGTTCCATCTCGGCAACAGTTGTTGCACCGGGAACCGCAACGGCGATCGGTTGATTCATCAGCCATCGCAACGCAAGCGGTGCTGGGAGAAGACCCGTTGCAACCGGCTTCATGATCGTGATGCCTAGCTTCGTTTCGAGTGCCAGCGGAATCAGTTCAGCAAGCGGCTCACGTTCAACGATGTTCAACGGAACTAGAAATGTGTCGAACTTGAATCGCTTGAGTGCAGCGACGAGAACAGATGGGAACGTGTGACCAGTGACACCGATGTGGCGAATTTTGCCAGCTTCTCGGGCTTCGAGAAGAGCCTCGAGCGGTCCGCCAAGTCGAACGTCAACGTCATCCATGTCGCTCAGCGCGTGCAGGTGATAGTTGTCGATGTAGTCGGTTTGTAGCCGCTGGAGAGATTCTTCGATGTGCTGAGCGGCTTCTTCTTTGGTCTTGCCGGTGGTCTTCGAAGAAACGATCACGTTTTCGCGTTCGCCCTTGAGCGCCTTGCCGAGTTTGATTTCGGAATCCCAGTATCCACGAGCCGTATCGAAGTAGTTCACACCTAAATCGAGCGCCTTGAAGACGATCTCTTTCGAGTGGTCGTATTCCGACGAACCGAGCTGAGCGGCTCCTAATCCGATAGGGGCGACATTGAGTCCGGTGGCTCCGAGTGGGCGCATTTTCATTTGAGAATCTCCGTGGGGCATTCCTGAGGATTTCCGTAGGGGCAAGCCGATGATCGCAACATGGTACGACGTATTGCGATTTCACTTCCACTAAAAAGGGTGGAGCCATCGACAAAAATCGACAGACTCCACCCTGAAAGTTCGTTATTTGTCGAACGATTTACCAGTCGGCGACCGATCCGTCGTTCTCGTAGTAGTACTCGCCGCCAAGTTCCTTGTGGTAGCCGTAGGCCTCGCCGTCGTAGGTCTTGGTTGCTTCTACTTCATCGATTTCGACACCGAGTCCTGGAGTGTCCCAGAGATCGATGTGACCATCTTTCACTTCCCACGGCTTCTTGAGCAGTCCTTCGCCAAGACCGGCGTCGACCTGTTCCTGAATCAGGAAGTTTGGTACTACAGCATCGACAAGCATGCAGGCTGCGAGGGCCAACGGGCCAATTGCGCAGTGCGGCATGATGTGCTGGTAGTAGACCTCTGCATAGTTGGCAATTCGCTTCAGCTCTGAAGGTCCGCCACAGTGGGCAACATCGGGCTGCAGCAATGAAACTGCCTGTTGTTCGATAACGTCGCGGAACTCCCAGCGAGAGAGAAGTCGTTCGCCTGTTGCGAGCGGGAACGATACCTGTTCCTGAATTCGCTTCAGTGCGTCGGGGTTTTCCTGTGGGATAGGTTCTTCAACGAACATAGGGCGCATGCCTTTGATTTCGTTGCAGATCTCGACCGCTAGACCCGGAGTCATCTTGCCGTGGAAGTCGAAACATAGTTCAACATCGTCACCGACCCACTCACGCATTGTGTAGGCGGCTTTAACGAACTCGTCGATTCGTGATGGTGGCTCGTGGCCACGCCATGTACCTGCTGGGCCAGCTTTGTAGGCGGTGTAGCCCTTCTTCTGGAGCATGGTGAGACGATCTCGAGATGCTTCAAGTCCTTCGTCTGAAAGATCCTGGATTCCCCAGTGGGCGTAGACACGGATCTTGTCTCGAACGTTTCCGCCCATAAGCATGTAGCTAGGAACGCCGTAGTGCTTGCCTGAAATGTCCCAGAGCGCAGCGTTGATGGCAGCGATTGCCGACATGTTGTGTGCGCCGCCTCGGAAGAACGAGGAGCGGTACATCTGCTGCCAGTGGTGCTCGATGCGAAGCGGGTCTTTTCCGATTAGGTATTCGGCGAATTCGTCGATTGCTGCGGGAACACTCAGGGGCTTGCCTTCGAGTGTGCTTTCCGCCCAGCCTTCGATGCCGGTGTCGGTTGATATTCGAATCAGTCGCGTGCGATTCCGCGGCGCAAACTGATCAACTCTAGTAATTTTCATGTGTTTTGTGGGTTTAGCTGACTATTCAGGTTGGGTGTCACGAAAGTGCGACGCCAATTGGTTGTGCAGGAGTGATTTTGAAAATTAGCTCCGCTCAATCGCCAAGATATTAACCCTCATCGACAGGAAATGGGGTGCAAGATGACGGTGATTCGAGTTTGACCCGTCATATTCCAAAAACTAAGATGCTGGTATGTCCACAGAGTTAACAGTTCCACAGACCGGTTCCGAAGTTAGGCGACTCATTCGAGAGGGCTCGTTTAATCAGCCGACTTCGGGTGTTGCGCCACATCACGTTCAAGCCAACGTTGCGATTCTTCCGAAGGATGTTGCATTTGAATTCCTGCTGTTTTGTCAGCGGAATCCGAAGCCATGTCCTGTCGTAGAAGTTATCGAGGCTGGCGAAGTCGAAGCCGCGCTAACGGCTCCGGGATCCGACATTCGCACCGACGTGCCGTTGTACCGGGTGTACAAGAACGGTGAGTTGGTAGATGAACCACGAACGCTCGAAGCGCACTGGAGCGACGATCTGGTCACGTTCCTGCTGGGCTGTAGCTTTTCGTTTGAGCATGCTCTGATGGCGAACGGAATTGATCTTCCGTACTACGGCACTGAGCGAAATGTTCCGATGTTTATTACCGATATCGAGACTAAGAAGTCGGGATCGTTTGAGGGTCCGATGGTTGTTTCGCATCGTTGGATTCCGCAGGACAAGGTTGTGCGTGCGGTTCAGGCGACATCGCGCTTCCCAGACACTCACGGCGCGCCGATTCATATTGGCGATCCCTCAAAAATCGGTATATCGGATATTACGAAGCCCGATTTTGGCGAGGTTTGGGAGCAGGGCAGCGACGATGAAGTTCCTGTGTTCTGGGCGTGTGGGGTGACTCCGCAATCGGTGGCTATGGCTTCTAAGCCTGAATTGATGATTACGCACTCGCCGGGTCACATGTTTGTGACTGATCTCATGGACGAAGATTTGGCTGTTCTTTAGTCGACTCTTCTTGTCCCTCGTGTTTTTTGTTCGTTAGTTTTTTCGAGAACCCATGCCTGATTCAAAAATTTTCACCAAGATTGAAGACATCATCCTGCAAGACGATATTCGCGGGATGAAGGCGTTGCGCCAGCATATGAAAGATGGCTGGCTTGAGTCATCGGCTCAGCTGCTGCTCGATCACCCCGGCAAGATTCTGATTGCTACCGGTTTTTACATTCTTCGGGCTGAAGAACCGGAGACAGACGGACCTCCCGGTGCTATTGCCATTGGTGAAGCGCTAAAAGCGCTGGGCAACACGGTTGCTTATGTGACTGACGAAAAGTGCTCGACCGTAGTGAAAGCCATTGCTGGCGATGACGAAGTTGTTGAATTTCCGATCACAACTCATCACGAATCGAGCATGTTTGCTCATCGTCTATTGGTCGAGCACGCACCTTCTGCGATGATTTCTATCGAACGGGCGGGTCTGCTCGGTGACGGAACGTACCGGAACTGGAAGGGCGTCGATTTTTCGAAGCACAACGCCAAGATCGACCACATGTTCGAAGAGCACCCTTACTCGGTAGGTATCGGTGATGGTGGCAACGAGATCGGTATGGGGAACATGCGCCACGTGATCCCAGATATCGAAAATCTGCCCGATGACCCGTGCATAACGACGACCACCGAGCTAATCACTGCCAGTGTTTCGAACTGGGGTGGGTACGGTCTTATCGCAGCGTTATCGCTGAAGACGGGTAAAAACCTGCTGCCCTCAGTAGAGCAAGGCTACGAGTGGGTGAAGGACATCGTAGCTGTGGGAGCGGTCGAAGGCATGACTGGCGAATCGAAGGACTGGGTTGATGCCCGTGCGCCTGAAGATGACGCCATGTGCCTGCGTGATTTGCACGCACTGTTGGCTGCTGGAGGGCTTTAGGCGGGAGTAATCGGCTGGTTTGGGGTGATATTGCCCTCGCCTGCCGTCCTTCGAGAGCCTCAGGATGGCACCGTAGATTCATTCCACTTTCGAAACGTGACTTGCGCTCTACGTTTTCGACTTGGAACTCGCTGGTCCTCTGGGTGTGCGGGTCATTGTTTCTCGAACCACGAAGATCAGCATTAGGGCGCCGAATAGTCCGATTCCACCCGTAGCGACCGAAGCGACTCCGAGCGTGAGAACCTGAGCGATTCCACCGATGGCGATTGGACCGGTTGCTCCGCCGGTATCCGAAATCAGACGCCATACTCCTAAGAACTCGCCTGGATTATCTTTCGGCGCGAGATCGGTTCCCATTATGAGAACGAATCCGCTTGAGAGACCGTTACCCAGACCAGCGATCAGGCCAACGGCTAGCAACCCGCCAAATGTTCCCGTTAGTGGGATCAGAGCGATTGCCAGACCGAGGATGATGAAGGCTGGTAGACCGGTCGACTTTCGTCCCCATCGATCCATCGAGTAACCGACGATTGGGAAGAGCATCGAATCGATAGTGAACGACGCTGTCGCGATATAACCGATTTGGTCTTTACCGAGACCAAGTTCTCCACCCCACACAGGGATTAGGAACTCACGTCCGGCTCGAAGGAACTGAAGCGCAACTGACGCTACACCTGCCGTGGCGAAATCGCGTCGGTGTCGAGTGACCACTGTGCCAAGTTCTGCGAATACATTGTGGCGGCTACCTGAGCGTTTCGGCTCGATCATGTTTCTGGTTGTGACTATGACCATCACCAGAGTTAGAACAGCGACTACAGCCTGCGCGTAGAACGGAACTCGAATGCCAACGTGCTCTGCTAATAGTCCACCCATCAGCGGTCCGAGAATGGTGGCTATTCGCGATATTCCACCGAATAGCGATAAGGCTCTGCCTCTGACATCGATTGGTACGACGGTCGCAATGTAGGAGTGCCGAGAGATGCTCCAAAGGGCAAAACTGACTCCTGCGAGCACTCGTGCCGCCATCAGTGAACTGAAGTTGGGCGATAGACCTGCCCACACCGCTGATATACCGAAGAGAATCACCCCGGCGGTCATCGTTTTTCGTAGCCCAAGCCTGCCGACCAAAATGCCAGCTGGCACATCGAAGATCATCGTGCCGATGTGGCGGGCTGCGATTACGAGACCAACGAGACCAATGGTTGCAGCCATTTCCTCTTTGGCGAATCCGGGAAGAACCGGAATGAGGATGCCTTGCCCCATCGAAAGCAGGAACGAAGGCGCGTAAACAGACCATACGAGAGAACGTATGGTGGATCGGACTGAGCTGCGAACCGGGGCGGTCGTTGGCGTACTGGACGATTCAGGCGTTTCTGGCGCCTCTGGCGATGACATATTCATTAATCCTATTCCTGAGCCTGTGGCTAGGAGATGCTGTAGCGGATTGAATTGATGCTGTTACGCGGATATCGTCGATACGGTTGCTGGTTACTCCTCATTGTTTTCGCTTTTGCGGGAAGGCTCTTCGCTTGGAATTTGTATACGACAGATTGGTTTCGGCTCCGCTTTCGAGCGTGTGGGCTGCGTTGACCGATCCTGAGGCGATGGAGCCGCACCTGCCGGGAACTGCGAAGGTTGAATCGACTGGAGCTGAGAGCTATCGAGTATCGATGAAAATATCGATGGGCTTTTTACGTCCTACGGTGAAGGCTAATGTGCAGTTGGTTGACGTCATCGAGCACAGCTCGTTCACGATCGTCTTGTCGGGTAAGTCGATGGGCGCGGGCGTTAGTGGCGAGGCGAAAATGACGTTGAGCGAATCCGAAGGTGACTCAAATTCGACACGCATTGTTATGACAGGCGAAGTCGAAACAACGGGACTGCTCAAGAAAGTAAGCGACACGAAAATTGAGAATGCCGCGACAGGCTTTCTCGAATCGTATTTATCGAGTGTGGAGCAGGGCGCCTAGACTTGGCCTAAAGCAGTACGCCGTCTTCGCTTGTGTAACCGTTTTCGTCAGCGGTTCGAGGTGTGTCTGAATGATCGCCTCGGGTAGCAATTTCGATTCGGTTTCCATCTGGATCGTAGATGAACAGGAACTGCTGCCCATCGTGACGAGTACCGATTCCCTCGACGATTTCGATATCGGCTTCGATTAGAGCTTCGGCAGTTGCTTCGATATCTTCAACTTCAAACGCAACGTGTTGCCTGCCATCGCCGCGTGGTCCGACTGACTGAGGCGGGTCAATAACGTGAACCATCGAACCATCTGGCATTTCGGTCCATGTGAGGGTGTTTCCGTCGATCTGGTGAGGAATCACATTGATGTTCAGCAGATCGCGGTACATTCCCATGCACTCGGCGCGGTCGTTCACGCCTAGACCAACGTGATTGATCGTGAGGATTTTTATCTTGGATGGCGAATCGACAACTACGTTCTCGCCAGTCTCTGTTGTGTAGCCGAGAGCGTCAGCTACTCGAGAAGACGAGCGCAAGTTGCTAGCAGTAGCGAACTCGAGACGATTGCCATCGTTGTCGTTGATGAAGATGCACTTTTGGCCATCATGTCGTTCACCAGTGTCGCTGATTTCGGGGTATCCGGAAGCCCTGAGAGCTTCGACAGCCGAATCGAAATCAGCTACTTCGAACGCAATGTGCGGATCGACTAGATTCTCGCCATCTGAAGGTTCGATGAGATGAACCATCGTTCCGTCGAGGGTTTTGGTCCAAACGATATTGGGCGAATCGACCATCGAGGGGATCACTTGAAGCCCGAGAATATCTCGGTAGAACTTCAGTGATACTCGGCGATCCCAAACTGGGATGCCGACGTGGTTGATGGTTTTGATGCTGATAGTTCCTGGCATCTGAAGATCCGTCCCTTGCTGCTTACTGATTGATCAAACTAGTCGAGAACAAAGAACTACTTGAGTTCGACGATCATTTCGATTTCAACGGTGATCTGCCCTGGGAGACTCCCCATTCCAACGGCAGAACGAGCGTGCTTGCCCTCTTCCCCGAATACTGAAACCAGTAGATCGGAGCAGCCGTTGATTACTTTTGGCTGGTCACCAAACTCTGGAGTTGCGTTCACCATTCCGAGCAGTTTTACGACTCGCTGCACGTTGTCGAGACTGCCCACATGCTCCCGGAGAGCTGCGAGTAGCTGAACGCCGCAGAGGCGTGCGGCTTCGTAGGCTTCATCCACGGTGCGTTCTGCTCCGGCTTTTCCTGTGACTTGCGACCCATCAGGAAGGTTAGGCCCTTTTCCTGAGAGATATACGAGTTTGCCGACTGTTACAGCTGGAATGTAGTTGGCGACCGGGCCAGACGGGTGGGTTAGATCGAGTCCGAGTTCTTTTACTTTTGCTTCGGCGCCCATACGAGATTACTTCCTAGCGAGAGTGCGAGTTAAATACAACGAGACCGGCGACAGTATGCACCGGTCTCGTCAGATTTTCTATTCGATTAGTCTCGAAATGAAGGTTTATGCCTTCGGCTCAGTCATCGAAAGAGGTTCGAGCACCTTGTCCAACTCGGAATCGGAAAGGTCGGTTTCTCGGAGCGCAACTTCCTTGATCGTCTCGCCGCTTTCGGAGGCGACGTGAGCGAGACGAGCTGCTTCGTCATAGCCGATGATCGGTGCGAGGGCTGTGCAGATCGCTAGGCCTTGCATGACCATCTCTGGTCCCTTCTTAGTAGCGACGAGGCCATTGATGCACTGTCGTGCAAAGTTTTCGGCTGCTGCTGCTAGTAGATCAATTGATTCGAGCAGGTTGTGGGCTGCAACTGGCATCATCACGTTCAGTTCGAAGTTTCCGGACTGTCCTGCGATTGCAATCGTTGCGTCGTTGCCGATTACCTGAGCGGAAACCATGGCTACCGATTCGGCGATAACTGGGTTGACCTTGCCAGGCATGATCGATGATCCGGGTTGTACTTCAGGAAGTGAAATTTCACCGATTCCAGCACGAGGCCCCGAGCCTAGCCATCGAACGTCGTTGGCGATTTTTAGCATGCCAACAGCGATGGATTTAAGTTCACCAGAAGCGGAAACCGCAGCATCGAGAGTGCTCTGTGCTTGGAAGTGGTTTGTGGTTTCGGAAAGGTCGAGCCCAGTGAGGTCACGTAATCGAGAAATCACTCGTGATGCGAACTCAGGGTGCATGCCGATTCCGGTACCAACTGCAGTACCACCAAGAGCGAGTACTGAAAGTTCAGCCAGTGCCTTTTCAGCGCGCTTGCCAGCAAATTCAAGCTGACCAGCGTAGCCGAGGAATTCCTGACCGAGTCGAATAGGAGTGGCGTCCTGCAGGTGGGTTCGACCCGTCTTCACAACGCCCCAGAATTCTTCCGACTTGGCACGTAGCGAGTCTTCGAGTTCTTTCAGAGCGGGGAGCAGATTGTCTTTGATTGCCCCTGAAGCTGCGAGGTGGATCGTGGAAGGGAATACGTCGTTGGACGACTGCCCCTTGTTGACGTGGTCGTTGGGGTGAACCGGGTCTCTCGAACCAAGCTCGCCGCCAAGTGATTCGATTGCCACGTTTGAAATAACTTCGTTGGCGTTCATGTTGGTCGACGTGCCAGATCCAGTCTGGAAAATGTCGACAACGAACTGATCGTCGAACTCGCCGTTGATCACACGTTCAGCCGAAGCGATGATGGCGTTTGCGATCTTCGGATCGATCGAATCGAGGTCCAAGTTGACCACGGCAGCTGATTGCTTGATCTGGCCGATGGCTTTGATGAACGATCGACCGAGCCGAAGGTTACTAATCGGGAAGTTGAGTTCAGCGCGTCGTGCGTTTCCGCCGTAGTAGGCGTTTACTGGGACTTCTAATTCACCCATTGAATCGCGTTCGAGCCGCATTTCCTGCGAGGCCATCGTTCACTCCTGTTGTCTGGTATCTCGTTCGATC
>Ga0233439_10006080_pt1 | contig 10890 bp, 10 predicted proteins | sample SI_123_September_6_FD_182713 | JGI IMG/M metagenome (GOLD analysis project Ga0233439, IMG submission 182713) | Seawater microbial communities from Saanich Inlet, British Columbia, Canada - SI_123_September2016_100_MG | ecosystem: Environmental > Aquatic > Marine > Inlet | place: Canada: British... | reverse complement strand
TCACTGGATTCACGGGACCACAAGGATTCACTGGATTCACGGGACCACAAGGATTCACAGGACCACAAGGTTTCACTGGATTCACCGGTCCCCAAGGTTTCACTGGATTCACGGGACCACAAGGATTCACTGGACCACAAGGTTTCACTGGATTCACCGGTCCCCAAGGTTTCACTGGATTCACGGGACCACAAGGATTCACAGGACCACAAGGTTTCACTGGATTCACCGGTCCCCAAGGTTTCACTGGATTCACCGGTCCCCAAGGTTTCACTGGATTCACAGGACCACAAGGTTTCACTGGATTCACAGGACCACAAGGTTTCACTGGACCCCAAGGAGATACAGGCCCCCAAGGACATACTGGAGCAACTGGATATACAGGACATACTGGACAAACAGGACGAACAGGTTCAACAGGTTCAACAGGTTGTACAGGACCAACACAATGGTTAGAAAGTTTAACCAATAGCTCAATTTACTATATGCCCAATCCAACAGATGGTGTAGGTATTGGTATCGAAACACCAAGTGCAACTTTGGATATATCAGGGAGTCTAAGAGTATCAAAGAGAAGTTATTTGAATACGATTTCAGAAACATTCAACACAACAAATAATATAGAATCCAATACATATACAGTAAATTATGAAAACGGTGGAACGCATTACTTATCAGGACATACAAATGATTCCAAGCTAGCATTATATGTAAATAATTTCCCATCACTTACCGATTTAAGTAACACATATACATTGTCAGCAGTAACAAAAGGAGCCAGTAGTGGAAATAGTTATGTAAATAGTATTCAATTGGAAGATAAGGATGGTAATACAAGTGCAGTAATTACACCGAAATTTCCATCAGCGGCATCAGACTTAGAGTCATTAGTAAGTGAAAGGACAACAGATGATTTCATATTACAACAATTTACATATATGTATTTAGATAGCAGTGGTCATGTATTATCCAATTTATCTACTTTCCAATAAATAAAAAGATTCTAATACTTGATTAATTTTCTACATAATGATTATAAGACAATACAATTATTATGAGTCATCACTTTGCGAATATATTTTCTTTTACAGGTAATCATGATGAAACAAATGCCGTTTTACCAGTAGTAAAAGTCCATTGTAATACTACTGTACATGAAAATACAACCGAGACATGTAATGATTTAGCAACCACTGATAATAAAGAAGAATATGATGATTATGAAATTCGTATAACAAGTGTCCCTGGTCCAAAAGGAGATCCAGGTGGTGTAGGAGGCCCAGTAGATGAATCTCTTGTACCTGAAAATACAAATGTAGATATTGGTACAGAAATGTCCCCGTTTAGGACCATTTATTCCGAATGTGTGGATACAGATACGGTTACCATTCAAGGATATTCTATTTATGTCTCGGATAATAAACTACAATTACCTGCAGAAACTCGTTTTGGTGGTATGATACCAGGATCAATCCACATCAAGGATTCATTTCATACTGAAAATGAAATACCATTATCTAATATTTCACTCGGGGATGCATATTTGATTGGAAATTCCCCGACTATGCCGGTGCATTTATATGTATGTACAAATATACACCCACCTGAATTCAAGAATCTAGGAGATATTACCGGACCAGCTGGACCAGTAGGACCATCGGGATCTATAGGCGAAACGGGACCAATTGGTCTTACAGGACCTCAAGGTAACGCGGGACCAGGGTTATTTTATTTTGAGACAACAGATGTCAATATGAAATTAGACGGATCAAACGTTGCAACCAAAATAGATGGTGTCGGTGTATCATCCAAAGCCTATTCCAAACAAATGTACCCAACATGTTCCTTGTCATTTAGCCCACCCACACAACCTGTATCATCGGAAATTGGTTTAGTTAAATATCCTTCTTTACAAACAGTCCATCGTGTTAATTTCATTACAAGTAATCAATATTTTATTAATAGTTATTTAGATAGTCATGATTATCATAAAGACGACATATTTACTATTGTAGTGAGTACAGATCTGGTTAAATTCTTCCAAAACGATATATTGATAAAAGAGTTTCCCAATGAGAGCAATTCTAGCTTAAAAGCTTATATCTCATTGTATGAAGTTGGTAGTACAATACCTGATATACAATTTGGTTATGCTATATCGGGACAGACCGGACCAATGGGACCAGCAGGACCGAGTGTCAATTTAACTCCTCTCAATAATAGTGTCAATTCTCTCAATAGTTCAATTACATCATTACAGACGCAAATAAATCAGCAATCAACATCTATCACATCATTGTCATCATTAACAAGTGGTTTTAGTGGAAATGCGGATGCATTGACAGTACAGTCAAAATTAAACGTAAAAAAAACGTCTGAAAAACATGTATCATTAAATACGTCGTCTTCTACAATTGATTACAATACATCTGGTAACTTTTTGTACAACAATGCATCGACACCGGGACCATATACATATTTAATTACAAATATGACCGATTTACAATCATCTAGTCATACATTTACTATTCTTCATAAGATTACTGAAAATAATAAACGGAACTGCTATATAAATGATATTAGAATAAATGGTGAGTTTTATTTAGTACAATGGTTTAATGGACAACAACCAGGTAGTTTTCTATCGAATGTAGCCGAAGGAGGTATAGTAAAACAAACATTCACATTGCTTCCAAAAGAATTTAGTAACAATACTATTATCACACAATTATTTTATTATCACGCTCTTTAACTCCTTGAAGATTTAAAATGGGACATTTTCAATCATTAATGGTCAGATACCAGTGACGACTTGAAACAACGCCATTTTGGGCGTCCCCATTCAAATCTTCACTGGTATAATATTTAGAAGGAGATCGAGAGAAGTGGAATGAAATGGTGAGTTAAAACAATATATATAAGTAATTTATATACCGTTATGTCTCTCGCAACATTAAAAAAGAAATCGTATAGTAAATATAATAATAATAGTGTAAATAAATCATTTTCTATAAATGGTACGCATCGCAATCAAGGTTATATTGGACAAACATCATTATCCCGTACATTAGTCAATACACCCAAAGTCGGTGTTGTCTCAAAAGGCCACGGTAGTTGTTGTGGGTACTATCCAGAATCCAATATTATCAATTCATCAATTTGTTCTACAGAAAATAGTACTGTAATCAAACCATCTGTACTAAGTTCAAAAGGAATGCTTGCACGACGCAATCGATGGGTAAAGCGACCTGACCCATATTCTTCAACCAAACCAAGTGATTCTATCAATCAAAGCTCTAGTGGGGATTATATTGTATATCGACGTAAAACTGCGATTGAAGAAAGTAATGGAAACTACATCCGTAATAAAGCCAATGCTGCGATCGCAGCAGGGAAAACATGCAATATGGAAGATACATTGTCGGATAAATGTTGTAGAAAACATATAGTTATGCCAGAAGAAGAAGTTGTAGCAATATCACAAGGCGAATACATATTCAGACGTATAGCCGCCTGTACTGATTTTGATATATCGTACATTAATTACAATACAAACAATGGTAACCCATTTGCAACTTGTGGAAACTAAAAAAATAGTTTAAAATTGAAAAAATATACTATACAGTGTATTTATAGTATATTTATAGTACCAGATTAATTATAACAGTAAAATAACAGTAAATCATGGAGAGCTTACAAGAACAATATATTGCATCACTGACTTCAAAGGAAAAGCAGGCGTATGAAATTGCGAAAAGTCATTTGAAATCCCTGTTTAATTTGGAAAATACAAACGGATATTTACAATGGTTGGAAAAAACTGAAAAAAAAACTTAAAACTTTTAAATAAGCAACTCTTCGAATTTCTTGTAAAATGGAGAATACTCTGTTTTTGAGTCACTATTAGTATTAGTACCATGAAGATGACTATTTGTAATCGTATCTTTAAATGTAACATAATCATAATGATCGGTAATTGACGATAATTTCGATTCCATTGCCGCTGCTTTTAACTTTTTAATTGAAATAGGTTGTATAAACGAAAAATTATTTAATTTACCCAAAAAACGGAAATTATTTTTGTATATAGGTTTATCCGTTTTTTCTTGTGTCTGTGTCTGTGTCTGTGTCTGTTGTTTCTGTTTTTTCTTTACAAACACAGATGAATCTAAGTTAAGATTCATTTTTACACGTTTTTCTTGCTTCTTTTTTTTCTCTCGTTCTATTTCGTCTTCTTTCATTTGATTAAAAGGATTTGTGTAATCATCTGGTAAGTCGACTTGATTATCAACGAAAAAATCTCGGCACGAATATATCCGTACATATTTCATTGCTACTAAATTCAATAGTGAGTAATTCACTTGTACATCGGAATAATAAGCAAAGGCTTGACGAAATAAGTCATAATACATGATAATATTACCATAATTCGTATTTTGAAACAATATACGAGTACTCCATTTTTTTTCGAATCGACCAAATAGCTCACTACTGTGATTTTCGTGTGTTTTATAATCGTACAAATTGTTGTCTATATTTGCATTGTATTTGTATGAGATGCTGTCTTCTTTGTCTGTATTTTCAGTACAAAAAGTCTTCTGAAATAGTTCTTTTTCGTTTTCTAATATATGCTTGGGGTTTTTTTGATTTTTACTATTTTTACTCTCCCGTAATTTATTGTACGATATGATTCCTTGATGTAAAAAAAACGATGAACAAAATAAAGTACAAGCTATTAATGATGTCATAATATTATAGTAAAAAAATAGTTACAATATGTACATGGGATTTATTTATATGTTTATTCTACAATAGTTATGTATGTCTCTAAATTTTATGCATTTTTTTTATATTTATGGCGTATTCTATTATGACGATTCTTCTGCTGCTGCTGCATTGCGTTCTTTTATTTGATTTTGTCTGTGTTGAAATAATGCTTGTACTTCGTTTGTCAAGAATGGAACTTCAATGCGTTCATAAGTATGAAAGTAATTATTAGGATGCAATCGTACAAGACACATACCTTTTACTTTCAATCCATATTTCGTTTCCAATAAAGTTCTATATACATTCAATTGGAGAGAATAGTGATAAAAATTTACATCAGGTAAATGACCGATACAAGGAGTCAATGATTTTTTATTTCCAAATGCTTCTGTACTGATTTCTTTACTACGTTTCCAATCATAAACCCAATATTCGTCGTTTTCATCTTTGAATATCATATCGATAGAACCTGCCAATTCGAGTTCCTTATCATAGACTATCCATTCTGTACGATAAGGTGTTAAATTCGAGTAATCCTTCAAAAATTTCAAAAAGTAGCTGTATTCAATAGAATCGTTTTGTACAGCTAAACCATTGTAATAACATTCAATATCGTAATGCATTTTTGTACCCAATAAAGAGGCTTCGTTGGATGACCACATCTCTCTGATTTGTTCTCTTGTCATATTATAGTATTTGTAGGTAGGGTCGCTCCTTTTTTTCGATTTCAGTATTTTATCAATTACTGGTTCTGGATCGAATTTACTAAAATGAGAGTGTATCCATGTTGTACAAGATGTAAATGACGAATCACCATCTACTGTATAAATATGTGGTCCTTCGTCGAAAACAACATGATCATCCCGTTCATGATGATTTAGGTTTGCCAAGTAATCAGGTACAATTGTGTTTGTTTCTGAAGTAGAAGTCATTATTTATTGTCTTTGTTTTTTCGCTTTGAGTTTGTTATGAAAATTTCGATATTATTGTATTATACTATTATTTATTTATTAGTTTCTTTGATTAAAAAGTTTTTCAATTTTCGTCATTTACATCACGAGATTCGTCAAAAGGACTTTTTTGTTTTATACGATTGTATAAGTGTTCCGTCAATTTTTCGATAAAATCCCCCTGTTTGTACGAATTACTCATAATACTATTAAAATTGACGATTTTCTCCTCTTGTTTCGTATCATCTTCTAGATTTGGCTCTAGAAAATAGTCCTCGTTATCTATAAATATTTGAATAAAGCGAGTCACTAATGTAGAACACCATTTTCGTAACATTCCATAATCGCAATTTACCCATTTCGAAGTAATTTGTTCTGATTTTTTATTGGAACCTTTACCGCTATTGTCACCATCACGATGGTTGTTATTCGAACCCATATCTTGATAATATACGTACAGCTTATTTGGCTTTTCGTGAAATCCCATAAGCGGTGGCTTTGTGTTCGAATTTTCAGCCATATTTAAACCATCCAATAGTACTTGTTTGATGGCTTCGTTCATATTTTTCTGAAATACATGAGACACATGACTGAGTGATACTGGAATCGTTTGTAACCATTGTTGAATCGTATTTTTGGGTTTGAAATCAGGATTATTATTTAAACCTTTTACAATTTGCAGGGTTTGTTTTCGTTTAATTGTATTCATGTTACTATTTACTTTGTACAGTTCCATTTTCAACAATGCTACATCGTATAGCAATTTGCAAATAATATTGTCCTTTTCGGTCTCACTAAAGCGAATTTTTCCTGGTATGGAACCGCCTTGGAAACTCAATAAACCCGAATCAACCAACGGTTTGACTTTACATCGCATTTTAGTATGCTCTTGCAGTTTTTTGGAAGAGGAAAACATTTTATTGCAGTAATTGCATACTGTAGAAGGAAAATTCGTCTCGTCATGACTAAGACGATCTTCATCGAGGAGAGAATTCATGATGATATTTTTTCGATTAAAAATAACAATTGACTGACTGACTAACTAACTATAAAATAGTTTATATTTTGTACTGTGTTAATAGAAATACTTTTTTTTTTCAATTTTACTTCATTTATATTTGACCCATTTTTTAGCTATCTTTCCATTTAGCAATGTATTGACAAAACATAATATAGATTTTTTTTATTCCATAAGTATAATATAAATATGAGCAAATACTTTGATACAAAAAATTTGACTTTTATGGAACCAAAGGTCATTGAAAATGGTAATCATATGATTATGACCAATGTTCATAACGAACAGAAAACGAAATACATTAATATTGATACACGGTTTCAACAAGAGCATAATATGAATACTACTGCTGATTATGTAATTTCATTACCACAGACTCTTCGTGATGTACAAAGTATGAAAATGATATCCGCCGAAATACCCATTTCATTTTTCCCGTTTAGTCTTGCATTTAAAAATACCTATTTTACTGTAACATATGGAGCATCTCCTCAAATTACAAAATTAGTATTAATCGATGATGGAAACTATACAATTACTACATTGTTAGTAGAAATTAATACAAAAATGAGCATTACCAATTTGTCAATAGTAGAAAGCGAGCATAATACATGTACAATTGATAATAGCACAGGCAATCCCGTTACTATTGATTTTGCAGTTGATGAAGCTGGAAATGATGATAAATATATGTTAAAATCCAAATTAGGTTGGTGTTTAGGATTCCGCAATCCTACTTATATAATTGGTAATACTTTAAAATTACATTCAGAATCTCTCTACACTTTACAACCCTGTAAGTATTTGTATTTGTCGATTGATGACTATCATTCTCATAATCCTAACTCGTTTTTAGTACCAGGGTTTCAATCCTTTTTTGATACAAATATACTAGGTAGGATTTCATTGAACCCATTTTATTATAATTATGGTACTATTCTAGTAGCCAATAGCAATAGTGATTTGATTTCAGATATACGGTCGTACAAAGGAAAAACGGATATCCAAAAACTCCGTATTATACTGTACAATGAATTTGGTGAAAAAGTAGATCTGAATGATATGGACCTCTCCTTTGCTCTAGAGCTCAAATGTCTATAAATAAGACTAAAATTGAAAATAAAAGAGAAAAAAGTAATACTCACTATTAATAGTAGTACTTTTAAATTGTAATATAATATCAAAATAGTATGATTAGAGAAAATTTACACGTAGCACAAGAATACACTCTACAATGTTATGAAGCAGGTGAAAATATATTTTTGACTGGTCCTGGTGGTACTGGTAAGACTTCGTTAATTCGACTTATGGTAGAATGTACGCCGCCTACGAAAAAAGTACAAGTATGTGCAATGACTGGATGTGCTGCAATTTTATTAAATTGTCATGCTAGAACATTGCATTCATGGAGTGGATTGAAAATACCAAAAGGCGAAATGACCCAAATTGTAACTAACATCAAAAATGACAAAAAAGCATGTAAAACGTGGAAAACGACTGATATTTTAATATTAGACGAAGTGAGCATGTTATCATGTCAATTATTGGAAATATTAAATGCAGTGGCAAAAACAGTAAGAAACAGTGATAAACCATTCGGTGGTATGCAATTGGTATTTTCAGGGGATTTCTTCCAATTACCCCCTATTCAAAATAGACAAGAATCGAATAATAAATCATCGGGTCAATTTTGCTTTGAGTCGCCTGTATGGGACGAACTATTTCCATTAGACAATCATATTGAATTGACTCATTTATTCCGTCAAAAGGATCCATTGTATAAAAAAGTATTGAATCATATTCGCAAAGGAGTCATTGATCAAGAAGATTACGATTTACTTACTAGTCGATTGCATGTAAAATATGTTCCAGCTGAGCACAATAATGTTGTCCCGACCAAGTTATATGCGACTAATGCTAGAGTGGTTGAAATCAACAAGCGTGAATTCGATTTATTGACGACTCCTTGTTTTGAATATCATATTGTACAAGATGAAAATTATACACCTGGAGGATTGCAAACAACTGTACAACAACAACAACTGTACAAGAAACAAAAATTAAGTAAAGCCAAAGTAGAAATGGAATTCCGTTATTTGATTGATAATAGTCCAATTGAGCGTATATTGTACTTGAAAAAAGGGGCAAATGTCATGTGCACAGTAAATATTGATGTAGAAAGTGGTATTTGCAATGGAGCATTGGGAAAAATCGATCATTTTGTTCATACAGATGACGGTGGTCCGCCGATGCCTGTGGTTTTATTCGAAAACGGTCAGTACTACAAATTTTCTGTAAAATATTGGCAATCGGATGATAATCCCTATTTAGCCATTGGTCAAATACCGCTTAAATTGGCGTGGGCAATGACCATTCATAAAAGTCAAGGCGCCACGTTACCAATGGGTGAAATCGATATTGGTAATAGCATATTTGAATGCGGACAGACCTATGTAGCATTAAGCAGAATACAATCCTTATCTGGATTATATTTATGCGCATTTAACCATCATAAAATCAAAATAAACAAAAAAGTCCAAGAATTTTATGCAAAAATACCCGAAGTGGAATTTGAAGTAGAAGAATATGAAACAACTGAAGAAAAAACAGTAGAAACGACTGACGAAAATATCAAAACTATTTCTGTAAATATCTAATTTTGTGAATCATATTTGTATATATTTCCATGTATAGAAAGGATTGTAAATTAAAAAAAATGGCGTACGATTACACGTCCGTTTTTTTTTTACTGGATTGAATACAGTTCCTACATAAAGGTATATATGTATCGTTTGCTCCTACTAATTTTTGGTCGTCACAATTTGTTACTGTACGATGAGAAAAAATCGCCTTGGTACCATTTTTACACAATACACATAACGAATGCAATTTATATACTTTGTCACATAATGGTATTAAGTCCAACATTTGACCAAACTTTTCTTGACGGAAATCGCCATCTAAACCAGCGACGTATATATGGATATTGTACATGTTCAACATTGTTTCTACAGATTCATATAAATCGGGGAAAAATTGTCCCTCGTTTATCAGTACGGCATATTGTTTCTTTGAAAAATCGTCATGATTATTTTGTATAACAGATTTAATATCTTTACTTTGAATACAAGTAATTTGTTTTTGATCATGGGTAACCATAGTACTAGCATCATTCGAGTAACGAATATCTTCTTGGTGGTTAATTACTAGTACAGGTATATTGCAAAATGTATATTGTTTGTAAATTTCAATTAGTGCAGACGTTTTACCTGAAAACATGGGTCCAATAATAATTTCCAAATAACTTTTTTGCTTTTCCATCGTATCAAATTCCTTTATTTTTTTATCTATTTTAATGTTTGTACAATATTATTAAATATTCACTTTATCTTATTTTTTACCGGAAACAAATAATTGTCGTATTATACTATATATACGAATACTGTAGTATAACAAAGGTATTTTAGCTAAAAAATAAAATGACAGGATCAAGTGTGTTACCAGTGACTATTCATAAAGGTAAGTTGTTATTTTTATTTGGAAAAGAAAATCCAAAAGAAGATAGTGCAAAAGGATTTTCCGATTTTGGAGGAGGTGTAGAAAAAGGCGAAGATATATACGATAGTGCTTTACGCGAAGGTGGCGAAGAATTGACTGGATTTTTAGGCGACGAAACTATTTTACGAAAACATATTGAAAAATATAAAGGTCCATATAAGCTTTCATACAATGACTATCATATACATATTTTTCCAATAGAGTACAATGAACGCTTACCAGAGTATTACAACCAAAATCATCATTTTTTATGGAATAAAATGGACCAGAATTTGTTGAACAAGACAAAACTATTTGAAAAAATCGAGATTCAGTGGTTTTCAGTCAATATGATGAAAAAACGACTACGCGAGTTTCGACCGTTTTATCAAACTGTCTTGAAAAATACCGTTTTAAAAGAAATTAAACCAGTACGTACATATATTCAATCACGGTTGTTTCCGACTAAATCACGTCGAAAAAAAAAAAATAATAGCAACAATAGTAGGCAAAGTAAAAGATTTAGACATTATTATACTCGTAGAAATAATAGCAATCGAAAATAAGCGATTTCCAAATTAAGGTTTATAAGATGTAAAAAAAACATTTTATTAAAAA
>Ga0233439_10006076_pt1 | contig 10903 bp, 5 predicted proteins | sample SI_123_September_6_FD_182713 | JGI IMG/M metagenome (GOLD analysis project Ga0233439, IMG submission 182713) | Seawater microbial communities from Saanich Inlet, British Columbia, Canada - SI_123_September2016_100_MG | ecosystem: Environmental > Aquatic > Marine > Inlet | place: Canada: British... | reverse complement strand
GAGGTGTTGGTACAGGCGATGGTGGTGATCTTGTTCTTCAGACAGCGGGTGCGAATGGTGCGGTTCTTGCTCCTGTCCTCACTCTAACTCATTTAAAGAAAGCAACCTTCGCTGGAGACATTGACTTCTCAAACGGAACTATTCTCGGTGCTTCTGTAGGAAATACCCACTCAATGACTCTTGGTGGACACACAGGTTCGACTGTAATCACAGCAGGAGATCTTACAGTAACAGGTAATACTTTAGACTTCGGTAGTGGTGCGACCATCGTTAATACAGATAACGCTACTCTTACCATAACCGAAGCTACAACAGCTATAGTTGGGAACTTAACTGTCTCAGGTGTGATTCAAAATAGCAGTGCGGTCTCGACCTCCTTGCTCTTTAAAGACCCAACTGTTTATCTTGGTTATCAGAGTACGGCTGATGATAGAGATATTGGTTTTGTGGGTGCGTATGGAGATACAAACTCTGCCGACTACTTAATGGGTATGGTTTATGAAACCGCAGACACCGCAGGTGGTAAGGGTGGTGTCTTTAAGGTTTTTCATGGTAGAGCATCTGTAGCAGAGCCAGCGGATACTTATGCTGTTCCTGATGGAGATCTTTCTACTGTGGATCTCGGAACGCTTCGTGGTGGTTCTGCTCTTGGTGCAGATAATACCGCAGGTACTACTCTTACGATTGTTGGTGGTGCTTCCACAGGTAGTGCCACAGGTGGTGCGATTGAGTTTAAGACAGGTGGTGCAGGTGGAGGAGCTTCAGCAGAAAATGCTCAAACTCTTGCGATGACCCTTGAAAACACTCAACAGGTTACGATTGATTCGGGTAATCTTGAGATCACTAAGACTACAGGTAAAACTGTAACTGAGGACACAAACGCATCTACATTTACTGCGAACGAGAAGTCTTTCCAAGTAACTGTGACAACTGCTAACGCTGTTGCCGATGATGCACACTCCGCAGATTATATTGTAAGTTCTACTTCAGTGAACGCTACTTCAGTGATTTTGGCTACTTGTCAAGATAAGAATATTGAAGTGTACGCACATACGATTAATGCAGGAGCAGATACATTTAAGTTTACTTTCGTGAATCGTACCGGTGGTGCGTTAGGTGCAGGTTCTACATTAGTGGTCAACTTTGTAATCCTCTAAGATTTTAATAAAGGCTTTATGTTCTTTATTAGTTAAAACTCTTCGCAAAGGATTTAACTTATGAGGACACGAAAGACTGTTGAGCCATTTAGAGGCAAGCTACCCGAACTGATCCGTAGAAGATACGGTAAGAGACGTAAACTTTCAGAGAAAGAACTTCTTGAGCGTGAAGCGAAAGGACTCGAAAAGAGGACTTTTGTTAATACTCGTAGGAAAGAAATCGATGCGATTTTTTCTATCTACAATCATGTAATTACACCTGATCATTTCTTACTTCAACTTCTCGGAAAAGAGATGAGGTTCAAGAACTATCGTGTTCTTCTTCTTGAGAAGTTCGATCTAGGTATGAGTTACCTCAGACTCAAGTTCCCTGATGATATGTCTGACTCTTTCAGACAAGATCAAACTCGTATGAGAAAGGAACTTGAGAAGTTAACTGATTATCTCTGTGAGTTGACTACTATGAAGACTCCTGTAGATGATCGTATGCGTAGGCTCAAAAAATACGTTCGTAAACCTATGTATACGCAAAGACTTGTTGAGCAATACTCAGATCTTTTGGAGAGAGTTTTTAAGATTCTCGGTATTGAAGTCGCCACAAAACAGAAGAGAAATACAGCCATTAACTTGTCTTACATTCAGTTCTCTTTACCCTCTACTTTAGAAAGTGCTTTGAACAAGTCATCTAAAGAAGACTCAGAGCAGTATGAAGTTCTTAAAAGAGCTTTGGATATCCAAGAGAAAGAGCTTGAAACTAAACTTGAGCAAAAAGGCTTCATTGTAAGAAAGACGAGAGACTTTTTTGGTGATCGAGGAGCGACTTACGCAACAGTAGCTTATGATCCTCAAATCAAAAACTTAGGAGATCCACCTCGCAAACCTCGTAAGAGAAAAGGCGAAGCGAAAGAAGTTTATGAAGCTCGTGTTCAAGAAAGTGGCTATCTTGAGCAAGCTGAATCTTATAGAGAGGCTTCTAAACATTTCATCAAAGGCATTTATTCACCTTACTTCACGGACGAGAAAGGTGGTTATAGAGTCTTTGAGAAGAAAAAAGATTATCAAGAAGCATTTGTAGAGAAAAGAAAGAAAGAGATTATTCTATCTTCAAACTTACCCGTAGTAGAAGAAGAGAAAATCCAAATCGGAACTAAAACAGTAACTAAGAGAGATGGTACTACAGTCGAAAAACCTGTGTACGAGTTTCTTTCTAAGATTACTTATGAAGGAAGTGATGAGTCCTATCCTTTAACTAGGTATGACGTATCTGCTCTTTCAGGAGATACTAGAACAGCTCAGATCACAGATGACTCAGGTAAATCAGCGACAGCTCTCAGCCGTATTGTAAAAGTTAAGGGTATGGTTGTTGGCGATAAGATGGTTGATGTAATCACAGAGGGTGCTTACAAAGGTTTCTTGTTAGAGGATATGGTGAACGCTTCGGGTCGATTGATCGAAGGTAGTTTCTACACTCGCTCTGCTAACGGAGAAGTTCAAAAGCTCGAAATCTTAAGTAGTGTTTACGATTTTGGAGAGGAAAAGGGAGACTCCGTTAAAACAAATAAGGAAGAAGTTAGCTTCTTGGATGTAGGGGAGGGCAATAAAAACGCCAAATACATGAAGGTTCTTAAAAACCGACTCAAAGAACCCTACATCACTCTTTCTTCTGACAAAAAGCGTTTGATTTTGGGTCTTCCTAGCGGAGACTCTAGCAAGCAGGACAGAAATGCAGTTAAGAAATTGGCTTCTATCTTGCCAGGTCTTGATCAAAAGAAGGATCCTCGCCTTGCACCTACTGTAAATGGGCTTAATCCTTTCTATTACTTTGACGCATCTTCCTATGAAGCAGTTCGAGATACATTAGGCTCTGTAGCTATTTCTAAAGGTGCTTTGGATTTCCTTGATAACTACTACAAAGAGTTGACGGCTCGTGATCGTGCTTTGAACGAAGAGAATCTCAGAAGATTTACTCCCGATTCTATCGGTGGTTTTGTTTCAGAGTTCAAAGGAAGACCTTTCCGCTTTAATAACAAACAACGTGAAGCGATGGCTTGGATGGAAGCCAATGAGTATTCAGGCATGATGGCTCTTGATACAGGTGTTGGAAAGACTCTACTTGCAGGTGGAGCTATGAGACACTTTATGAAGACTAGAGAGACATCTGACTCTACTGCTCAGTTCTTATTTGTTTCTCCTAAGAGACTCCAAGGAAACTTCTCTAAGGAAATGAAAGACTTCATGTCTGATTACGATCAAGTTAAAGGTCGTATCATGGAGATGAATTACACTAAGTTCGCTAAGATTGTTCGTGGTATTGATCGTATTGAAGACACCATGAAGATGACTGATCCGAAAAAACAAGAGCGTAGGTTGAGAGATCTCCCTGCTGACTATTGGAATGATCCCGATGACCTCAGTAAAGGTAGTTCGTACAAAGACTCCACAGACTACTTTAAGAAGAAATACTCCATCTGCTTCTTTGATGAGGTGAATGAAGCTCTTACAGGTATGAAGAGAAAAGCAATCTCTGACCTTAAACACCCTCGTAAAGTATTACTCACAGCTTCAGCTATGGAGAAAGATCCTCTTGATCTTTATCGCTTCGTAGCAATCGCTAAAGGTGGTACTTTCTCTAAGGCGAAAGAACAAGCCTTTATGGAGAGGTTCGGGAATGTAATCGGTGGACGTTTTGTAGGTCTTAAAAATGATCCTCAAGTTCGTGAAGAGTTCAACACTTGGGTCAAAGCAAATGCGTACTTCGCTTTCAAACAAGACGTAGACCTTGAAGAAATCGGTATGCCTGATTTACTCACACCCACTTCTGAAGTTATCACTGTCCGTATGGATGAAGAAGTAGAGAAAGAATACCGTAAGCTCGCTAAAAATATGTCTCGTGAGCTTAAAGCGATGGTTAAGAAATATCGTGAGGTCATTAAAAAAGGTGAGTCTTTCAATAAGGCCACTTTCGGTGAGGGTAAAAATGCAATCACTGACTTTGCAGCTAAGAGCCTCTCGAAGATTAAAGATCTCGTAACTCTTACCACTAACCCTTCTAAATACTTTGGGAAAGAAATGTCTAACCCTAAGCTTGATCAAGCTGAAAGGTTAATGATGGATAGAGCAGGGAAGAGCATTTGTTACTTCTCTGCTGATGCAACGATTGTCAGAAAGAACGCTAAGAGACTCAGTGAGTCAGGTGTTGGTGGGGTTCATGCCGCATTACTTCCGACTAAGATTGAGTTCTTTAGAGCAGGTAAGACCATCGGGAAGATTGAGAAGAAAACAGGAAAGAGTGATCTTCTTAAAATTGATGAGCTTACTCGTAAAATGGCGAATGAGGGGACTTTCAGTCCACTTGAAATCGACTACTCTTTCATCATCAATAACGCTAAGGGTGGACAGAAGTTATTCGAGCAAACTAAAGACCTTTTCCAAATCGTAGAAAAGAACTTGTTCGATTATAAAAATGCTCTTGAAGACGAAGAGAAAGAGGACATGGATAAAGCCTTCAATCTTCTTCTCAGCTCTTTAAGAAGTGAGGACATTAAAGCGACCCGTACTGCAAGAAAGCGTCTTGAAACGACTTATTATAAGGTGTTTGACTTTGTTGCAGATCAGTGGGCAATCTTGGCTACCAAGAAGATCTTCAAGGACAATCTGAATATCCGTACCCTCTCTTGTACTGATGAGTATGCGAAAGGATATAACTTCCAATTCATCTCAACAGTGGTTCACCTTGATCGTGGTAAGGGGTTTGACTCTGAGGAAGTGAAGCAAAGGACTGCGAGAGCGTACCGTACAGGACAGAAGAGCAAAGTTGAGGTGATCTACCTAGACTCTGTGATTGCTGACGGTGGAAGTCGTTCAGGAGAGTATGGAGCTTCTGAGGAAGCAGATACGTTCGGTAAGGATTATTCTGACATGACTGTTGATGAGATCAAGGATCTTGTGCAGGGTGCAGATCAAGATTTCTTCATGGACATAATACAACAGGGTATGAGGACAAACTTGATTGCGAACTATGAGGGCGTAGAAAGAACCACAGGAGCTTCAATCAAGATAAATAAGAATATGTTCTCTATGTTGCTTGATCCGTCTTCAACTAACTTAAAGAAAGTCAGAGATGATTTAGAAAGTGAAGATACCAATCCTCTTTCTTCTCTAGCTTTAAACCCTAACCGCTTTTTAGGTAATGGGCATCTTCTTTCAGCGATCCAAACATCAAGTAACTCTGAGGATGCGAAGTTGACGGCTGACTTATCGGGTATATCTTCAATTGCAGACATACAGCTTAACAGCAATGATAATGTAACTGTTGTTGAAGGTGGACACATTGTCTCTCAGAGTAGCATGGCAGATCTTGAGGTCATCATAGAAGACAACTTGGATAAGACGAGAACGATTTACAATAAAAAGTTAAAGTTCTCACCTTGTTTACCTAGTGAAGCACCTGCCCGTATGGTTTTTGGTCAGATAGCTTCCGCTATGGTAGATAAGAATGTGTCTGTGGTTAAGGCGGATGGAGACAGCAATGATCACATGACGCTTCCGATGTTGGGGTACAATGCTTCGATCACACTTCCATTCTTGAATCAGCATGAGTCAACTCTTGGTGAAGAAGAGAAGCAGATTAAGGCTTGGCTTGAGGATAATGAGCGTATCTCTAATGGCTCATCTGTGTGCTTGAATGACTTGTTCCTTTGCTTGAATAACGAGGAGAGTGAGCTAATAGGTCAGAATTGGTGGAAAGAGAATGGTAATGCTCTCAACGGTATGAATCTTTCTTTGAATACCAATAAGACCTCAATGAAAGTTTTAAACATCTATTTCAAGATGAAGTGTAATGAGTTTGATTTGGATATTTCTGAGTATTTGAGCAAAGCGATTGAGCCTTTTAACGTGGACGAGTCTTCTTGTTGGGCTTTATTTATGAAGAATGACAAGACAGAGCGAGTTCTTTCTGTCATTTCTAAATATAAGAGAGAGTTCAAGCTTGCTTTCTACTCTAGCCAAGAAGTTCGCTATTTCACACCTCAAAGTGTGGTTGAAAAGATGAATCTGAAGCCTAAAGGGATGGCTACGTTGGAGACAACCGACTTAGTAATGCCGAAGATAGAAAGAATTTCAGATTCTCTTTTAGAGGAGGCTTGGATTTCGGTTGCAAAGAGTGTAGCTAGAAATACTCTTATTAGAGAGCAACTCAAAGATGAGGGTGATTTTGAACGTGCCTCTGAACATGAAGACAAGGAGTAATCAACAATGACAAAGAAGATAGAAACCACACCCATGAACGTAGAAGAATGGGTAGCTTACATTTTAGACGAGATTCCTGCTTCTGATATACTTCATCAGAGTAGGGTAGCAGGTAGCACTGCGTTTATCCGTACACTTAAAGAAGAGGGTTATGAAGCTCAAGACCTTCTAGCTATCCACAGGGCATTTGCTCTTAGGTATGTTAGAGAGGGAGCTAGAGTACCCGATAAGATGGATGGTTGTCATATTAACTATAACCAAATGGTTGAGAATCCTGATTCTGAGTTAAAAGAGATGATTGAAGGATTAGATCAATAACCTTCCTTTAGGGAGTATGAGGTTCATGATTCTTTCTTCATAAGAGATTCCTCATACTTCTTTTCTTCTTTCATCTTCCTTTTGATCTTTTTAACTTGTTCTTTTACTTTCTTTCTTAGTTCTTTCTTAACTTGCATTATGATTACTTTCTGTAACTGAAGCTGAAGCTATATCTGTAGATGTATTTGTATATGTAGAACTTGTATTAGAAGTATTATTATTATCTGTAGTAGGACTATTAGATGTAGTTTTATTTTTAGGAGATCTTTAAAGTCTTCTCTCTTTACTTATCTTCTATTATTACTATCCTTTATAGAAGGGTAAAGATAACTCTTACTGTTATAGTATTAGATAACTTTCTTTCTGAGACAACATCTAGGAAAGAGGATAACCTAGATGTTCACAAGAAAGTTATTTAGAGTTGAGAAAGAGCAGACTATCAGATGGGTTCTATCTAAGAGACTAACCCACAGGGTACTTACTTGAAAAGTAGTTGCCAAGTCTCGGTACTGATTTCGATCCATTGGTACGCATTGCAACCAAGAGGTTTACACCCCATAAGAGTTCCTGACCTAGAGGGCTTCTCAGCCTATAGGGTTACTTCCTTTTAGTCGGAGGTCAAAAGACTTCACAGTTTCGCTAGTCGAAAGGGATTGCTCATAAGATTCAGCAAGTGAATCAGATCAGCTTGTGTATATAAGAAAACTTATGAACTCGACAAGTTATTTTTTATACGATTCGATTTAATCTGATATGTAGAGGAGTACAAAGTAAGGAGAACACGATGATTTTTATCCATCATGGGAGAGGGGTTGAGTCAGGGTTAGCTGACGCTCTTGAAGGGTTTGATCTAGTCCACGACCCCATCTCAGACTTAAAGGTAGATGGTGTGAGGAAGTTGATTGAGTTATTTACGCAGGTTTACCCACACCGTAACCCTTGCCTAGTAGCAGGCCCTCTTGATGAAGCTGATCCAAGAGCTTTAGATATACTGTTAAAGAGGATCGAAGAACCTACCCCTAATAGCCCTACTCTTATTTTATGGGCTAATGATCTAGGGAGTGTGCCTCCTACGATCAGATCAAGGTGTGGAGAGAAGTTTCATTACGCCCCTGTTATGAGACACAACCTATATGGAGAAGCAAAGGCTCTATTTGACGATTTAAGAGCAGATAACCACTTGGGGGCTATGATGGTACTTAAACAGGTAGAAAAAGGCTCTGAGAGATCGTTTTTGGAAGCCTATCTTGAAGTCATTTTAAATGAGGACAGTCTTTACCTTTATACAGGGAGGTTAAATTCTTTGTTGGGTCGTAAAACGATCTCTCAGAGTTTATTGCAGGGCTACTTCTTAGGGGAACATATAGAATGAAGGTATTCCAACAGGTGTTATATGGTACGTCTAAACAGCTCATATTTTTGAGATCTAGGGAGATCATTAATGAGTGTTTATCCACAGGGTTTGAGGTGAGATATTTAGATGGTAAGAAGTCGAAAAAGGCAGAAATATCTGAAGCTCTTTCTGTGGGGTTATTTGATGTAGATTCTAAGTTGGTCGTTTTAGAAAACTATAGTGGGTCAGTTAATCTTGATCCGTTGTTGAACCAAGACAGTATTTCAGTGCTTTACCTCATTAATGGTGTGATCCCAAAGGCATTGATAGGTTTGAAGAAGAAAGAGAACTTTGAAGAGCCTAAGAGTTTGTTGAAGAAGCAGAAGTGGTGTGCGAAGTATTTTCAAACATTGGTGAAAGGAGAGGGTAAGGAGATTTCTCTCCCTATTTGTGAGAGCGTGGTTCAGCGAGTCGGTTTGGATTTAGGGGTTTTAAGATATGAGGCTTTGAAGCTAGGTCATGTTGGTGATGGCGATGAGTTAACAGCGAAAGAAGTTCTTTCTGTGCTTGCTCCTTTGAGTGAAATGAGTGGTTTTCTTTTAGTGGACGCTGTGTTTTCTCAAAACCCCACACATTTTCTGAAGGTTTGCTCAAGATATGAGAAGCGTTTGAAGAAAGACCCCACGATTAGTATATGTCAGGGGCTACTTTTTAAGAACTTGATGGACGTTCTTTCGGTGAGGTTCTGTTTTGATCTTGGGTTCAAGTCGTCCCAACAAATTTCGGATAAGATTGGTAAAGAAAAGTGGTTAGTGGAGAGTATTTTGATTCCACGAGCTAAAACGTACACGACAAAAAAAGTTCAAGAAATTTTGGGGTTGCTCTATCATTGCGAAAACCAAGCCTTTAGGGGGATAGTATCCCCGTTTACAGCGTTTAAATCGGGTATGGTTCGTCTAATGATTTCTTAATGACCCCTCTTTTAGACCTATTTGTCATGTGAGAGAAGTATGTTCTTCTCTCGATTTCCATAGTGTCTTATATTTTAGGAGAGGGTCATATGTCTGAATTTGTCTTTTCAGATCACGCTAAGTCATTACTAAATAAATACTATATGCAAGAAGGGGAGGAAACTCCTCAAGAATCTTTCAAGCGAGCTTCTTTCTTCTATGCGAAAAACTTAGAATTGGCGGAGAGGATTTACAGCTATGCCTGTAAGGGTTGGTTTATGTTTTCGAGTCCTATTCTTTCTAATGCGGGAGGGAAGGGTTTACCGATCAGTTGTTTCTTAACTTACGTCCCTGATACAGTAGAGGGCTTGATAGAACATACAGAAGAGTTGAGGTGGATGAGTGTGAAAGGTGGTGGTGTTGGTGGTCATTGGTCTAGTGTAAGATCAGTCAGTAACAAAGCCCCCGGTCCTATTCCTTTCCTCAAGACCGTTGATTCAGATATGGTCGCCTACCGACAGGGTTCTACAAGAAAAGGAAGCTATGCGGCTTACCTAGATGTAGACCATCCCGATGTTGTAGAGTTTTTGAACATGAGACTTCCCACAGGGGGAGATACGGACAGAAAGTGTTATAATCTGAATAACGCTTTGAATATCACAGATGATTTTATGGAGGCTGTTTTTGAAGGCAGAGGTTGGGACTTAGTTGACCCCTCAGATTCATCAGTCCGAGAAACAGTGGATGCTCGTGAATTATGGCAAAGGATTTTGAAAGTTCGTTTCAAGACAGGCGAGCCATATCTTAACTTTATTGATGAAGCGAATCGTCATCTCCCACAGTCCCTTAAAGAAAAGGGCTTGAAGATACATGGTTCTAACCTTTGTAATGAAATTCATCTTCCTACAAGTGCGGATCGCTCCGCTGTTTGTTGCCTTTCTAGTCTTAATCTTGAGTATTTTGATGATTGGAAAGAGACGACCATCGTAGAAGATTTAATAGAGTTTTTGGATGACGTTCTTCAGTACTTCATTGAATACGCACCGAGTCATCTTGAGAAAGCGATTTTTAGTGCAGAAGCTGAAAGATCACTAGGGTTGGGTACGATGGGTTTTCATTCGTACCTACAAAAGTGGGGTCTTCCTTTCGACTCGGTTTTTGCAGTGAGTGCTAATCGTAAGATTTATTCTACGATTCAACAAAAGGCGATTTCAGCCACTGAGAGACTAGCTAAAGAAAGAGGTGAATATCTTGACGGTGTTGGTACAGGCAGAAGAAACTCACATCTGATTGCAATCGCCCCGAACGCAAACTCCGCAATCATTCTGAACACCTCTCCAAGTATTGAGCCTTGGAAGTCAAATGCTTTCACATATAGGACAAGAGCAGGTAGCTTTCTACAAGTAAACAAGTATTTGTTAGCTTTGTTGAAGAGCAAAGAAGAAGCGAAAGAAGAGGGGTGGATTGATGGTATTATTCAGAGTGTGATTTTAAATGAGGGTTCAGTCCAACATCTTGAATGTCTGACTTCTTGGGAGAAGTTAGTTTTTAAAACGGCTTTTGAGTTGGATCAGATGTGGATTGTCGAACACGCAGGTGTTCGTCAAGAGTGGATCTGTCAAGGTCAGTCTGTTAACTTGTTTTTCCCCGCAGGCTCTGACTCGAATTATGTTAATGCAGTTCATCTTTCAGCTTTTAAGAAGAAGTTGAAAGGTCTGTATTATCTGCGTACTAACGCAGGTGTCGTAGGAGAGAAAGTCTCTGAGAAGGTAGAAAGAAAATCCTTAAAGGATTATCAAATCGAAGAATGCATGAGCTGTCAGGGTTGATACTTTCTTTATTATAACTTCAAGTATCGATACTCATCATCAAAGTATCGATACTCATCATCAAAT
>Ga0233439_10006067_pt1 | contig 10913 bp, 10 predicted proteins | sample SI_123_September_6_FD_182713 | JGI IMG/M metagenome (GOLD analysis project Ga0233439, IMG submission 182713) | Seawater microbial communities from Saanich Inlet, British Columbia, Canada - SI_123_September2016_100_MG | ecosystem: Environmental > Aquatic > Marine > Inlet | place: Canada: British... | reverse complement strand
CGAGCGGGTCGGAGTGCATCGAGTACCAAGATTTCAGAGTCTCGTACTAGTTCAGCGGTTTCCTCGGAAATATACGAAGCGTCGGAAATGTAACTGACATTGCCGAAGCGATATCCGAAGCATTCCCAGTTCTTGCCGTGCTCGACTGGCAGTGGAGTTAGCTCTAGACCATCGGCTTTGAACGGCGATGAATCGATCGTATCGAAGTTCAATTTTGCTACACCGCCGCCGCCCGTTTGCTTGCTGCGGTCGACCAAGTAGTAGAACAGTTGCTCAACTACCTGAAGATCGACTTCACGTAGGTAGATAGGCAACGACTCTTGGGCATTGTTCGTCCAATCCCTCAGATCGTCGAATCCTCCGACAGCATCCGCGTGGGCGTGCGTAATGACCAGCGCGTCGATAGTGCGCACATCGAACTTCGGAAATAGCTGGATCGCAGATTCGTAAAAGAACTTTCCTGCGTCGATAACAATATTGCTGGTGCGCCCATCGCTGAATTTGCGCTGAATAAGTAGCGACGTGTTGCGACGTCGATTCGGCGAGCCGGGCTTCACGGCATCGGGGCAAACCGTGCAGTTACTGTCTGGATTGGTGAGACACGAAACTCTTGGCACGCCTTCCGATGTACCAGTACCAAGAAAAACGATACGAGACTTTGTGACTTGATTTGCACCAGCGGCAGAGTCAAGGCTTGAGTTGTTCTTGGGTGTCCCAGAAATTGGCATCAGCAAAGGATACCGGTTCGATGGCGATTTATTGGTGGTTATCCAACTACGAATTTTTCGTACACTGCGCTCATGTCATCACAAGTTCAAGAACTGCTCGATGGGGTCAACACCGGGCGTTGGCTATTGCCTTCGCCCGATCTGCCGAATCCGATTTCACTGGCGCGGGCTATATCGGGTATTTGCGGCGGACGCTACGACTGGAATGATCCAGTTGCAGATCAGCTACGGGCGATGATCGGCGAGCCGGAGCATCTCGTATTCGTAATCGCCGATGGTTTCGGCATGAACTTCGTCAATACGCTGCCAGAAGATTCGTTTGTTCGGCGTCATCTGGCTGTGGAGGGGAGAGCGGCGTTTCCTCCGATCACCGCAGCAAATCTGTTTGCGCTTGGTCAGGGCGAGTGGCCGGGGCAACATGCCGCTATTGGTTGGTACATGCTGCTGGCTGAAATCGGTGAGCGGGCGACCGTGTTTCCGTGGATTCGAACAAGAGACGGCGAAGATCTCACGGTGTTGGGAGTTACTGCCGAATCGGTGTACCCGCGGCAAAGTTTGGCGCCGCAATTTAATCGGGATTCGATGAGTCTGGTTCCGGATGAGCTGTCTATGTCGAACCCATCAAAAGCATTGCACGGTTCGACCTGTGCAGGATACGAATCGCCGGCTTCGGCGATCGACACCGCAATTAACCGGGCAGCGTACTCGCACTGGACGTATACGCACATCTACTGGCCGATGATTGACAAATCTTCACATGAATACGGAACCGAAGATGAGAAAACTTGCCAACTGGTTAGTGAACTCGACGCGGAAATGCAGCGACTGCGCTCTGGTCTGCCGGAGGATTCCCGTTTGGTTGTCATTGCCGATCATGGTCATCTAAATATCCGTGAAGATCAGAAATTTCTCATTGCTCCTGACGATCCGCTCACGAAATTACTGACGTCTGACGTATCCGGTGACACCAAGACGGCAATATTTCACGTGAAAGAGGGTGCGAAAGAAGCATTCGCACAGCAGTTCCGTGAGAAATTCGGCGATCATTTCTTTTTGTTTAGCGCGCAAGAAGTCGCCGAATTAGAACTGTTCGGACCCGATGGAATTACTGATTTCACAGCGGGACGGCTTGGCGACTTCATTGCTGTAGCCAAAGGCCAAGAGGCGATAAAATTTCAAACCCCGGAGAATACCCGCGAAATTTCGCAATTCTCTGAGCACGGTGGACTCACTCCCGACGAAATGCTCGTGCCGATAGTGATCGCTTAGTCCTCAATTGGTGTGCCAGCCACCTCAGACTCACGGTAAACTTCGATTCGTTCAAGTCAAAATCCCTGTTCGTCGGTGAGCACCGCCACTCGAACGCTGAATCGAAAGCGAAGAAAACATTATGAAAAAGACCATCCGTGGCGAACTAAAAAAGAAACTTCAAGCTGGCGAAGTCGTTGTTGGCCCGTTCGTAATTGTCCCTTCAGTGGCGATGATCGACACGCTCGGCTATGCCGGCATGGACTTCTGCATTCTCGATACCGAGCATGGTTCACTTTCAATGGAGAAGGTCGCCGATCTTGTTATCGCGGCGCAGGGCACTGGTGTTGCACCAATTGTTCGAGTCGGTGGCAATGAGGAATGGCCGATTCTCCGAGCACTCGATATTGGAGCTGATGGCGTACAGGTTCCGCAGATCAACCAAAAATCCGACGCAGAAAAAGTAGTTCACGCCGCCAAGTACGCACCTATGGGCGAGCGTGGTGTTTCGGTGTTCACACGAGCCGGAAACTACTACAAAGACGATGCAGTCGACCACCCGGCGCGCCAGAACGACGAAACCATGACGGTGGTTCACATCGAGGGTCAGAAGGGTCTGGACAACCTCGAAGAGATCATGACCGTTGATGGAATCGATGTTCTCTTTCTCGGACCATATGACATCTCACAATCGCTGGGTGTTCCTGGTGACGTTCGATCGAAGATCGTTGAGGATGCACTCAAAGAAGCAGCTTCAAAGGCTCGGGCGCAGGGCAGGGTGATTGGCTCGTACGCTAAGGATGTCGAGATGGGCAAGTGGCTCATCGATCTCGGCGTGCAGTACCTGTCGATCAACGTCGACGCCACGATCTACATGCAGGCGTGCGAACGTATCGCTCGGGCTCTCAAGTAAGTCGGGCTTACGCCAATAACTCAATAAGTTCGCTCGGGTCGTCGATTGACTCGCCATTCCATTGGTTAGAGAAGTCGGCGTCCGGAGTCGAACCGGGTGCGTTCCAAGGCGTGATTCGAATGGCACGCATTCCAAGCTGAGCTGCGACGACCAACTCTTCGCCGTTGCCGTCGGCGACATACCCACACTCGCTGGGCTGAACATCAAGGCCGCGTGCGGCGTTTTGGTACAGCAATTCATTTGGCTTTTTCATACCTGACTTGCTTGAATAGACAGGGAAGTCGATCAAATCTGCAAACGACGACGTGCTCCAATTGTGGGGTACCCAAGGTCCACAGTCGGAGAGTAAGCCAGTTTTGATTCCACGTTCTCGGAGTTTGCTCAGCGTTTCGACAGCACCATTTCGCGGCGCCATCAAAAACGGCTTGGCGAAATCTAAATAAATCTGTTTCGCTTGTTCTACCCGTTGGTCATCTGTCACGACTTGAAGCTTGTCGCACACCCACTGAATATTCGCCGACTCAGTTGGGTGCACACCGGTTAGTCGATCAACGTAGTGCTCGCGCCATAACGTGCGAAACTCGGCGGGATCGGCTCCCGCAGCCGTTGCCATGTTGTCGATCACGTCTAAATAGTGGTTTCTGTCGTAGTTGGCGATCAGCGTGCCGAACAGATCGAAAATGACTGCTCGCGGGCTGCTAGACGAACTCATGGTTACAACAAATCCTCGTTCGGCTTTATCCCAAATCCAGGTTTATCTTTGATTTGAATATAGCCATCAACCGCTTCAGGTGCTCCGATCCAGAGATCGTCACTATCACCCCCACGAATGCCTGGAAGAATTTCGGCGAAGTCTTCGCATTCAGTGGCGGCGATCAGATGAAGACCCCACGGCTCGGCGCCTCGATGTGGCACGACTTCAGCATTGTGTATCTTTGCCAATTCCATAATCCGTAGCCCTGTTGTTATGCCGCCGCACCACGTGATGTCTGGCTGCCAGATGTCGTATGCCTTGGTTCTCGCAATATCGGCGAAACCATGGACGGTGAATTCATGTTCTCCGCCAGCCATATTCACTGGGTTAATCTTGGTTCGCAGTACGCCAAGTTCTTCCAGATCATCGGGAGTGAGAATGTCTTCGTACCAGTGAATGCCGACATGCTTGAGAGCTTCATGCATCCGCAAAGTAATCTCGGAATCCCACGTCATGTAAACGTCGAACATAACTTCAGCGTCTTTGCCGAATGCAGAGCGGGCTTTCTCAGCCATGGCGACACCAGTCGTTTCCGACTCGTCGCCCTGCCACTGGAATGGGAATTTTTGCGCTGTGAAACCGAGCTCAGCGTAGTAATCGGTGTCGGGCCCGGTCGCGTAGCAACGCATTAGATCCTTCGTTGAGGCGTTGAGCAGTTTGGCAACGGGCTTCATTTCTGCCTTGCCTAGCGCATCGAATAGCGCGAGATCGACACCGCTGAGTGCCATGATCGCTACGCCTTTGCGGCCGTAGGGTATCGAGGCTGAGTAGAGAAAATCCCAAAGATCGGAAATATCGGAAACCGAATCGAACGATTTGCCCACCAGAATCTCGGCAAAGTGACCGTTCACTATCTCGACCGCTGCTTTTCCGCCACCGCCATAGCCCCAACCGATCTGCCCGGTGCTAGTTTCAACACGGACCACGATTTGCCAGAGGTGAGTACGCCACGAGGGAACGGTGTGTTTGTAGTTCGGGTAAACGGCACTAACGGATTTTATTTTCAATCGAGATTGCCCAGCGATTCAGATTCAAGTAAGTCTCATCGTAGGCAGAGATAGTATCCCGACATCCAGTTTCACGACAGCCGAATTCGCGCTTGCGCAGTGTCGATCACAAATTGGGATCACGCTATTTCAGCGCACACCCCAAAGTCGATTCGATTGGGAACGTCGGTCGTGGCACCGCACTGCAGGCAGTCGAGGTACTCGCCATGCTGGTCAGATTTAACGTGAACATCGCCTTGGCAACGTACGCAAGATTTGAAAACGATCATTTGATACTCCTCGATTGAGAGGGGGTGTGAACGACGCAAGTAATGCGGCGTGTCGGAAATGGATCGCCCGTAAGTTACGAGCAACAGGCGCCGGATACGGGCGTTGACCCGGCACCAGTTGCTCGATACACATCAGTTTTATTCTGCAGTGCTTACGGTTAGGTTACGAATTGCTGAGAGTTTACTGAGAGTCTGAACTCGAGAACATGCGTGATGCGATCTGCACCAATGCAAACCCCACAGCGCCAACACCAGCGATTATCGCTACGGCTGTCGGCGCACCCAGTGATTCGGCAGCGCCGCCCATCGACAAAGCGCCGAACGGCATAAGACCGATAACGAGGAACCGCACGCTCACTACTCGACCGCGCATGTGGTCGGGCGTCATGATCTGGACAACCGTCATGTTCACAACCATGAAGCCGGTCGTTGCGAACGCGGTAATCATGACCAAGAGTATCGAAAGTGCAAAGAAAGACGACAGAGCGAACGCCGTTAGAGATGCGGCTGCAAGAAGACCGAACACTAGTTCAAGCTTCTGATGAGCAACGGATTCTCCGATAGCGACCACGCTGATCGATCCCGCCAATGCTCCGAATCCAGCTGCAAGCATCAGTACGCCAAGACCGCCCGCGCCTACTCCAAGTACATCTTCAGCAAAAACTGGCATAAGCGATTGGAAAGGCCCAACGGTCAGAATCATTACCATCGCACCGAGCATCAAGAAGCGAAGTGTCGAATTCTGGAACGAGTAGGCAAGACCAGCCTTCACGTTTTCGACGATAGAACCTTTTGCATCGTTCACGCTTGAGTGCTGAACTGGTTTGAGGGTCGTGTAGAGAAGAATCGCAGGTATCACCACGATTGTGCTGACACCCAACGCCCATGTGGCACCGAGTAACGGCAGCATTGCACCGCCGATAGCTGGCCCAATGATCTGCGCCGAGTTGTATGTCGTAGCCGAAAGACCCACTGCCGTTCGCATTTGCTCGCGGTGAACGAGCCCCGAAATTAGCGCCTGTCTTGCGGAAACTGCCATCGAGAAAGCGATTCCGTTGACAACGGAAACAGCAAGAATGTGCCACGGTGCCATTATGCCTGCCGCCGAAACACCGAACAAAACGGCGAAACTTCCTAGCATGACGATGTCGGAAATCATCGTGATCTTTTTGCGATCGAACCGGTCGGCTAGCGCGCCGCCTACGAGTGATAGGAACAGCATCGGCATCATCATTGCCGCTGTAACCATCGTCACCATAAGCGGGGACTGGGTGAGCTCGTACATCATCCAACCCCGAATCAACATTTGCATGTTGAATCCTGTGAAAGATGCAAAGCCGGCTGCCCAGTAACGTCGATACTGGCTGTTGCGTAGGACACCAAGAGGATGGCCTCGACGTAAGCGTCGAACCGGGTGTGCGTTTGTTGTGGGCCCATCGACTACTTGCGTAGTGCGTTGTCGGTGGAGCATTCGTAGGGTTGCCGTAGCTAGAACTCCGTCGCAGTCCCGAGAATGAGATCCGCGCTTTATCTAGAAATCGTTTGGAAATAAAGGATAAAATGGCGTTATCGCCGTTCTTGCTATTAACGCTCGCGCTTCACTCGACGAATTCCTATAGATCTGACACCAAAATATTGGGTGAATCGCCCAATATGTCGAAAGTTTAACTTTTGGTCAGTCGTCGCTTACTTACGCTGATTGGCGAGAATGAATCCAGAGATTTTCAAAGTTTGTCGATAATTCGTCCAATTGGGTTATGTGAATCGGCGTTTACGGTCATACAATAGTTAGGTTGCTTTGTTCCGATAACGGAATAAACGACAGTGTCGGGGCGTGGCGCAGTGGTAGCGCACCCGCTTTGGGAGCGGGGGGTCGCAGGTTCGAGTCCTGCCGCCCCGACCAGTAAGAATCCCAACAAAGACCCAGCCAAGAGCTGGGTCTTTGAATTTAAATCGTCTTTAGTTTTCTTGATCCAGTAATTTTTCTGCGAAATGAGGTCTGAATTCACTGGCTTTGTCCAAACTCAGCGTCGGGTGAAATAGTATCGCTCTTCATCTGCTGGGGATATCTATTAGTCCTTGACCGCACTGCCTATCTGCATCGACTTACCAGAGGACAGCTCGACGTTTCTTGCTACGTCTGGTCGATAGTGCTGGGCAGAATCCCGTGCGGTTGGCGACTGGTAAACATCCTGTCTACACGAAAATATTTCGTTGGCTCGCGCCGTCTCTGAATTAATAGCATCTCATTTATGGCGGACTCAGAAAACCTAGCTGTAAGGCGGATGTCGGTTGTACTACATGGATCAGTTTGTTCAGATCGGGAGACGCACTAGGTTCATAGGGATTGGCGTACTAACGGTGCTGATCATTGCATGTGGAGGTACAACGGATGAAGTTGTGCCAGCTGCGTCCACATCGACGCCGGAACCTACCGTCACTCAAACGCAATCTCTGCCACCGACCAGTACAGCTCTCGCAACTGTAGTAGCGGCTGAAGAGCCGACAGCTACAAGCCAACCGGCCTCCGAAGCGAGAGAAGTGATTGTTCTTCCGTTTGAGGATGAGGCTGAACGAGCCGTGGCACTAGAACTTAAAGAACGTTGGGGATGGGATACCAATTTAAATGAGCGAACGATTCAGCTGACAGAACTATTCGTAATTCTCTCCAAAGACCTGATTATTCCGGTGGATCACCCCACGTTTGCTTCAGTTGAGAATGCACCAGATTACATGCTGCCAAGAGAGCCAGTTGTTGCCGTCGTGATCGACGGAGATGCTAGGGCTTACCCGTTGGCGATGTTGATGTGGCACGAGATTGTCAATGACACTGTCGGTGGAGTTCCCGTCACAGTCACGTTCTGTCCGCTGTGTAATACCAGCATCACCTTCGAGAGAGTGGTTAACGGCCAGGAGCTAACGTTTGGTACCTCGGGCATGCTGCGGAGGTCTGATCTCGTTATGTGGGACCGCCAATCTCAGTCGTTGTGGCAACAGATAACTGGAAATGCAATTGTCGGAGACTTTGCTGCCGACAAAACGGTGCTGAAGCAACTTCCGTCGGCGATCATCGCATGGGAGACGTTTGCCGAGTCATATCCAGAAGGCAAACTGCTGAAGCGGGTCAGGAATTCAGTAGGTATGCCGATTCGCGAGTACGAAAATCCACCGTATGCCGGCTACGATAACGTCGATTCACAGCCTTTCCTTTTTCTTGACCCTGTGGATGACCGATTGGTTGCAACTTCGCGGGTTTTGACCATCGATGGCGAGACACCAGTGGCGTATCCGTTCACATTCCTCGAAGAAACACCCGTACTCAACGATTCGGTAAACGGCGAAGACATAGTCGCCTTCTTCGAAAACGGCACCTTCTCTGCTTTCTTCAATGAAGCATTTGTGCATCAACCCGTCGGGTCGGTGACCGTTTTCTCACGAAATGTTGGCAACCAAACTCTGACGTTTGAACTTTCAGACACAGGCATCACCGATGTCGAAACCGAATCCGACTGGAATTTAGTGGGTACGGCAATAGGTGGTGAATTGGAAGGCACCCAATTGAAACCCGTGGTCCATGCGAACCACTTCTGGTTTTCATGGGCGGTGTTCAAGCCTGAAACGCAGATACGACATTCGTCGGACGATCTTAGTGGTTGACCTTTCCTTCCCCGATTGACTTCATAAACCCTGCGCACCACGTCCATCGTCCACCTCAACCTCGCTCTGTGTGGTCGTGGCCTATTGTCGTGCGATCAGAGTGAAAGCCCTGCCGCAGATGGGTGGTGCTAGAGGACGCGGAGCTTTTGTTCATTTGTTGATTGATAGCAAGACTGTTTGTGTCTAACATGCGGTTCTGGCTTTGAACATTTGGCGCCACCAAATGAAAAACCACGTTGATTTTCAGCCTAGTACATTTCTTTCAATCGCTGTTGCCTCGCTGGCAACGTCGATATTCTCGGGAGTCTGACTATGAGATCCGGTTTAGAGATTTCTGTCGAAGCTCAGCGATTGCACTCAGAATCGCTGGTATTTGATACGCATATCGACACCGCAACACACCTGCTGTGGCGTAACCCTGATTTCGGAAGTCGGCTAGATGTCGGCCACGTGGACATCCCTCGTCTGCGTGATGGCGGAATCAACGCTGCTTTCTTTGCGGTTTGGATTAACGACGAACACAGCGATCATGAAGCGATGAGACTGGCGCTACGCGAGATTGACGCCATACACCGGACTATCGACGCTCACCCTGACGATTTGGTCCTGGCGTTGAGTGCTGACGATGTTGTTCAGGCAAAGGCCGAAGGAAAAATCGCCGTTTTGATATCGATCGAAGGCGGGCGGTGTATCGACGAGGATTTGGGAATTCTGCGTACCTTTTATCGCCTCGGAGTGCGTTCAATTACGCTTGCTTGGGGGGCCTCGACGGGATGGATTGATAGTCACAACGAACAGCGACATGGTGGACTAACTGACTTCGGACGTGATGTAGTCGCAGAAATGCAACAGTTAGGCATGCTAGTTGATATTTCTCATGTTTCAGATAAATCGTTCTGGGACGTATTGGAAACTTCCACTCGGCCTGTATTCGCGTCGCACTCGTGTTCTAGGTCATTGCAGGATCATCCTCGAAATATGACCAACGATATGATCACATCGTTGGGCGAATCTGGCGGGGTTATTAACGTCAACTTCGTTTCCGGATTTGTTGGCTATGGAATGGCGAGCGGTCATGAAGAACCAACTAAAGCTCCGCTCGATGAGATGATCGATCCGTTCGATTTTCTTGTGAAAAAGGGTTCTGGTGTTGGCCCGCCAATAAGCAGATTGATGGATCACTTTGATCTGGCAGTTAAGTTGGCTGGTCCAACAAACGTTGGAATTGGCACCGATTACGACGGAGCTTCGCACTTCCCCGTGGGACTCGACGATATTTCATTCATGCCACTTGTCACCGATGCACTGCTTGATCGAGGTCATTCTTTGGACGTGGTCGCCGGCATTCTAGGGGCAAACGATCTGCGTCTACTAAGAGGAACTCTTTAGCTCTTATCAGCCGCGCAAACCTTTCGATTCTGACGGGACGCTTCGACCTAATTATTGATGGAGTAGTCATATACGGCTTCGAGGACTTCAGATTTATCGAACACGCCTATCCATTTCTTTTCGATCGTTCCGGTTTCGGAAATGAGAAATGTGGCTGGGAGACTGGTCACTCCAAACTTCGCACTGATATTTCCTTCATCAACGTGCCCGACCCGATATTTGATGTCTATTTCACGTAAGAATTCAATCGTTGGTGAGTCGGGTGTTTGCTCTGCAACGCCCATATCAATACCAATTACGTTGACGTTGCTCTGGCTTGCCACCAGATCGGCATAGATTTCGTCGAGCACTGGCATCTCAGTCCTGCAAGGTCCACACCACGTCGCCCAGAAATTCAGCACAATGACCTGTCCACGTAGCTCACTCGATGGCAATATCTGGTCATGTGAACCTGACTGGATATCGTAAATTCGGATATCGAAATTGGTTGGCACGTCACTCCCGGTTGTAACGTTTCCGAATGTACAAGACGTAGCTCCCAGCACAAACAAGAAGGCGAAAACAATCGAAGCAGCTACATAGGAGTGACGAGCACGGGTGCTCATTTAATCGTCCGCAAGTAGTTCACCAGATGCCACTTCTCTTCATCGGAAATTGCGGTACCGAGTGGGGGCATGCTCGTGCCGGGGATTCCTTCTTGAATAAGTAGAAAGAGCACATTGTCTGGATGAATTGGAATGTGGATAACGAGATCAGCTGGGGGAGGATCTAGTCCCGGTGCTAACGGACCGTCTCCTCTAGTCGATTCGCCATGACAGGTTGCGCAAAACTGAAGATACGTGGTTTGCCCGCGCTCAATCGATTCGGTCGTAGGAGCAATGGGATTGTCGCCGATAACGTTTTCACCGCCGGTGAGCCCAGACGCGATGAACGCCTGAACCGAACCTG
>Ga0233439_10006066_pt1 | contig 10914 bp, 9 predicted proteins | sample SI_123_September_6_FD_182713 | JGI IMG/M metagenome (GOLD analysis project Ga0233439, IMG submission 182713) | Seawater microbial communities from Saanich Inlet, British Columbia, Canada - SI_123_September2016_100_MG | ecosystem: Environmental > Aquatic > Marine > Inlet | place: Canada: British... | reverse complement strand
TTATCATAGAAGATCTTATCGTCTTTAATCTTCTGAATTGTATTATCATACCTTAGATGAATTGGTATCGACTCTTGGTATTTTTTGTAATCTTCAATATCCTTTTTATGTTGGTTGATTAAGGACTGGTGAATCACCGGATGTATTTCAGAAAGGTCTAAATCCAGCACCCCTTTGTATCCTGGGATAATCCTTCGTGCCATTATATATTACTCATTCGAATACTTTATATATTATTTTATATTTTAGATATATAATATATATTGAACAATAACATGACAGATTTCAATATTGGAGATGTAATACAACAACAAGGTGATGAAGATAATACAAAATTTGTTGTCACGGCTATAAATAAACCAAAATCTACGTATACACTTTTGTTTGAAAGTGATGAAGAACTATTTCATGAAATTAAAGATATATTATTTCGCATACCAAAAGATGGGGATACAAATTACTATGTTATAGAAATGAATAAAAAGACCATTAATTCGTCTTATAAAAAAATAGAAGAACAATTTAAAAAAAATATTGTAGTAAGAAAAAATAAATATAATAAATTATATGGAGGAAAACGCCGGAAATCAATTAGAAAACGACGCGTAAAAAAACAGTATACAAAGAGGTTTAAAAAACATAATTCTAGAAAGTATAAATAGAATAATATATTATTTTATATTTTCAACAAATAGGTAATATACGAGTCAGTATGTTTGTACTAACGCTAGTCCTCATCATCATTATTGTTCTTTTTGCCATATTTATCAAGAATTCGGATTGTGTCCGGTGTATTGGGTAACTTGACATACTTGATGAAGATGGTGTACTCGGTAGGGTCGTCCAAGTCGTCATATCCAACAAATACGCGTGCATAGTTCGTTCTATTTGCAATCAGTTGAAATAAGCTGTACCAGCTATGAGATTTCATACTCCGAAGATCAGAGTTTCTCTGCTTAGCAACGTTTTTAGTTGTAGAACAGTGGTAGAAGCCGTCTTTCATAATAGGTTTAGACCGTACAGATATGTCCTTTCCTAGGATAGTCTTGTAAAAGGCGTTCGCTTTGTCCCACATTTCACTACCGTTACCATCGTATACAATATACCGCTTAGACAACTCCGGGTTGGTGGGCTTGATAGACAGGAGTTCTTTCTTTCTAACCTCTCTTTCGGTTGGTTCTGGTGGTGCAAGCCCATCAAGCTCGCTCAACGTAACTGTACTACCTGCAAAATCATCGTTGCAGCGCTCAATGAACTCTTCATATTTAAGACAAACGTCATAAACCGCGCTTGTCAACGAATGAAATTTGGTTTTTTTAATTCGTGAATTGGCTTCTGGTGACCAATTCGTATAGTTAAATAAGAATCTGCATAGTTGATATAGCTTGTCATCTGCGAGTTGTGTATGTGCCATCACTACATTGTCAAAATTGCCAATTGCTTCGTTGATAAGCGTTACACTCATTCCGATACAGATTAACCCGGTAACAAATGTAGGGCAGTTTGGGAATGGTTCTATTAACTTCTGGAAGATGTATGCTGGTTCCTTTAACCGTTGTTTTTCAATGCTAGATGCTGATAAGACGAGTTGCCCGCTAGTATTAACTCTGTAGCTAGTCGTGGTTTCAGGTTTCAATCGATATAACTCGTGTCCATCATTCCCGTTAGATACAATTATGTTGGCGTTAGGGAACAATTGAAGCACAATTTCTACTACCATGTAGTGGGTTGTTTTACGGGTATATGCTGGAACAAAATTGTAGCTAGACCGATTGTTGGAGATTCCAATTGTGGGGATAATATGCTTTATATAGCTGAGAAATCCTAATTCGTTTCCAAGGTCAAACGGAAATGTCGACGCAAACCATGTCCTGCGACTGGTTTCAGACATTCTAGCCCGATTCATTACAATATCTGGAATAGCTTCGTCGATGTTCATTGTAGAGACAAGATCATTTACTGTGAGATGGTCGTAGAGATGTGGTGTACAATTATTTACCCCAAAGTAGTCAGGGGAACGAATGATATCCAATTCGGCTACAGTATCAATGATGTGAATTCTCTTAAATAGCGGATCATCGCTGCGAACCCATACTTTTTTAGGAGAGCCGCTATATCCAATTATTCTCGATACGATTCTACAGTGAATGAAACCGCGTACGACCTCCCTATTTTCTGGGATGTATTTGTGTGCTTCATCTAAGTGAATTGCTAATTTGATACTATCTTCCCGAAGGCGGATGGAATCTTCGACATGTTGTAGTATTTGGGGAAGGCTTTTTCGGATCCTTTTTTCGTGTGCACAACATATGATAACTTTGATATTGGCGTGTTTATGAATTAACGAGAAGATATCGCATACTGTCTTGGCGTGGTGACAGTTGCCCGCAGTGCCTTTTTTGCTATTGAAAACGATGATGCGATTGGACCCTATATTCTCTTCTATACGAGTCAAGAATTGCTCGTTTGAAGAGATAGTATTCATAGTCAGGACAATATGGATGTTTTTGGTTTTATCTTTCGTTATAATGTTAATACAAGTGGCAGTTTTTCCTCGTTGCGGGTTGTTGATGACAAGACTAAATTTGGAGGTGATATCGTCATCTTCCTCTGCGAAGTGGATATCGTTATTGGGGATAAAGTCATTCATTTTGTAATACTATGTTTTATGTTTGACGAAAATATAATCAATTTTTTGATTATCATACACTTGTGTTCATTGGTTCTCTACTGGTTCTCAAACACTCAAAATAATTTTGTGTGAAATAATACACCAAATTATTACGCTGATTTTTAAGTGAGATTTTATACAAGAAATATTTTTTACGGATTTGAGAACCCATCGAGAACCTTTCAGCGACCATTTACAATTCTATCTTCTTTATAATAGCATCAATACCCTCTTTCCATAGAGCTGCTTCATTCCATTGTTGGTTTCTTTCTGTAAAAACATTCTTTATTTTATCGGTTTCATACGACTGCGGACACGAATTCACAAAATATACATTCGTTTTATTGTAATATTGTGCAAAAAACTTCTGAATTTGAAGCACATCATATGTGCGATATCGGCATAATACTACTATCGGCTTTGTATCTTTCATTATTTGTCTGAACCGCTCAATCCTCCTACTATATTTCTCCAACACAATATCGTGATACTCACTCCATTTTTCTGTTATTTCAGTCCCCTTTGTCTGCGGAATCACCCCTTCACCCAACTCACTTTCGTTGACATCCGCGTTTTTCTTCGGATAATCGTGCGGAAATTTGAACCCGTATTCATCTACCAGTAAATCTTTTTTATCATTTAACTTTAAATTTTTGTGATAATTTCGAAAATCCTCTCGAAAACACCGCTCTAAAGAATCTATATATGAAACATTCCAATCAAATGGAAGAGCATACTCTCGCAGATTTAGATTCCGCAACGTATACGCCGGCGAACAATCACTACCCACTGTTAGAAAATTATAACTCATTTATAATTATCATACAAAGTATTATCACAATAACATCGCGCTTGGTTCTCAAACACTCAAAATAATTTTGTGTGAAATAATACACTAAATTATTACGCTGATTTATTTACTCTTATCTTTTACGAGAAGTTTTTCTCGACGATTTGAGAACCATTCGAGAACCCTTCTTTGCTATTTATTTTTCCACAAATACATAAAGATAACTCAACAGTATATTCATTTACAAATGAAATACGAAATCAAATTTCAAAACCAGAAAGTATGGGAATTCTTCGAAAAACACAAACAACTCAACGTTGAATCCACCACCGTCGCTTTCATAGACATTATGGAAATGCTTATGAACCACACTAACCCGGCATTAAACACCGAATTAGCATCCAAACTCCTCCAAAACGTCCAATCTATGACCTCCCAAATTCAATCCATGAACACCTCGTTTGAACACCATTTCACATCCAAATTCATAGAATTCAAAAAAGAATCCATCGAAGATATCAAACTATTACTAAATAAATCCACCACAGAAACCTCAGACAAAATATCACCCCTTATCAAACAATACTCAGAATCCCTGTTGGACAAAACGCAAATCCTCTTTTCCGACCTTTTACCTAAATCGAACGAATCCTTATCCAAAGATATTTCTACTCTCGTATCATCTTTCCAAAATGACATCTCCAAAGACACCGAAAAACTCATACAATCATCCATCAATCAAGACAGTCTCCAACATTTCCTCGAAAGTATTGAAAGTAAATTCGCCAAAACCTTACTCGACTCCCAATCTATGATCAATAATATCGTTTCCACATCGGAATCCCGCATCGACAAAACCATCCAAGATTTAAGAACCAACACCGACAATAAACTCTCAAACATTTCCGAAATTTCAAACAAAAACTCCGCATCTCAAACCACGCTACAATCCAATATTTCGGACCTTCTCAAAAAAATGGAAAACTCATCATCCAAAGGGAAAATCTCCGAAAATATCCTGTGTAATATACTCGTCAAACTTTACCCCTCTGCCGAAATTAATTCTGTTGGATCGTCCAAAGAAACCGGCGATATCATTATGCTCCGCAAAGCCAAACCGCAAATCCTATTTGAAAACAAAAATTATAACACGAATGTCACACAAGACGAAATCAGAAAATTCTTACGCGATATTGACACCCAAAACTGCTGCGGAATTATGATGTCGCAACAATCCGGAATCGCCAACAAAAACAACTTTGAAATCGGATTACATAATAATAATGTCGTTATCTACATTCATAATGTTGAATATGACTCCGACAAAATCAAAACCGCCGTTGATATCATCGACCATTTTAAATATACACTCGATGAAAAAGATTCTGCCGGCGAACAAACCAATATCGATAAAAATCTACTCGATGAAATTAACGCCGAATTTTCCCTCTTTGCCAACCACAAAATCACTCATATTAAATCCATACGAGATATGTCTCAAAAACTCATCGCACAAACAGAAGAACTCAAAATTCCGTCCTTGGAAAACTACCTCGCAAAACACTATTCCAGCGAAATTATTTCGCAAGAACAATGCCCCATTTGCAATAAATATTTTAAAAAAGGACGACCCTTCGACACCCATAAACGCTCTTGTGAGAAAAAACACGAATCTCAACCTAAAATTGACAATCTCGTCATTAAAATATAAATATTTTGACTTTATCACTTAACAAAATATTTATTTACGACTCTTGCGACTCTTACGACGCGTCTTTCGGAATTTCCTCTTGACGGACCGCTTGTTCAACTTCTTTGACTTTTTATTGCGACGCTTTCCTCCTTTTTGTAGCTGCTCATTAACTCTATTTCCGTCTGCTGTTCCTAAAAAACTTTGAATAATATTATAGGGGTCATTACCGACTATATCAATTAATTTTTTATCTACTCCATCTTCTACTACTTCTAATGGTTTATGAAAGAAGCTCCAGAGTTTCACAATATTACTTTCACCTCCTGACACAAAATGGTAACCATCAAGCTTGTCTAATGCAATGACCCGATGCATATGCGTAGGAATCACATCACCAGCAGTATCACTATCAATATGCCATAGTCTTAAAGTTCTATCAAGACCACTTGACACAAACTGCTTGTCGTTTAACATACACACTGCATTCACCGAATCCGTATGCCCACTATACGTCATAACAGCAGTCGGTGATTTAACATTCCATAGTTTCAAAGTATCATCGCGAGAACCAGACACAAAGTGCTGTGCATTCACCACGCACACCGCATGCACCCACCCAGTATGCCCTTTGTACGTCATAACAGCAGTCGATGAATCAACATTCCATAGTTTCAAAGTCATATCAAAAGAACCAGACACAAACTGCTTGTCGTTTAACATACACACTGCCGTCACCGAATCCGTATGCCCTTCGTACGTCATCTCTGCAGTCGAACTACCAACATTCCATAGTTTCAAAGTCTCATCAAAAGAACCAGACACAAACTGCTTGGCATTTAACGCGCACACTGTTCTCACAGAGTACTCATTCCCACTATACGTCCTAACAGCAGTCGGACTATCAACATTCCATAGTTTCAAAGTCAAATCGCGAGAACCAGACACAAACTGCTTGGCGTTCAACACACACACCGCATTCACGCAACTCGTATGCCCACTATACGTCCTAACAGCAGTCGATGAATCAACATTCCATAGTTTCAAAGTCTTATCCTCAGAACCAGACACAAACTGTTTGTCATCTAACGCGCACACCGCATGCACCCAATCCCCTTTTCCCGTATCTACTGATACATTTCTTTTCAATTCAATGTTTACTAACCTTAAACTGTTTTTTACCTTTTCATCAAATGCTTCATTCAAACTCATTATATATATATATATATAGTTTCTAAAATACAATTGTTTCACCATTCCTTCTAAATCATTTGTTTCCATCAGTTTTGGCAGTAAATATACCCATTCGCAAATATTTCGTGTGTTCATACACAAAATATTTATTTACGACTCTTGCGACTCTTACGACGCGTCTTTCGGAATTTCCTCTTGACGGACCGCTTGTTCAACTTCTTTGACTTTTTATTGCGACGCTTTCCTCCTTGTTTTTTTCTAGTTCGTATTTGTCCAGTCAAAGGATCGATTTTTGGTTTATGAAAGAAGCTCCAGAGTTTCAAAGTATTATGGTCGCCTCCTGAGACTAAATGGTAACCATCAAGCTTGTCTAATGCAATGACCCGATGCGCAGGAATCACATCACCAGCAGTAACAATATCAATATGCCATAGTATTAAAGTTCTATCAAGACCACTTGACACAAACTGCTTGTCGTTTAACATACACACTGCAACCACCAAATCCGTATGCCCTGAAAAAGTCCTAACACATTTGCCTGTATGAGCATTCCATAGTTTCAAAGTTTTATCGTGAGAACCAGACACAAACTGCTTGTCATCCAACTTGCAAACTGCTCCCACAGTACCCGTATGCCCAATATACGTCCTAACACATTCGCCTGAATCAACATTCCATAGTTTCAAAGTATTATCATAAGAACCAGACACAAACTGTTTGTCATCTAACGCGCACACTGCACGCACACAATCCGTATGCCCTTTGTACGTCCTAACAGCAGTCAATTGGTAGCGATTCCATAGTTTCAAAGTTTTATCGTTTGAACCAGAAACAAACTGCTTGTCATTCAACTTGCACACTGCAAACACTGCTCCCGTATGCCCTTCGTACGTCATCTGTGCTATCGAACTACCAACAATCCATAGTTTCAAAGTATTATCCCATGAACCAGACACAAACTGATTGCTATATAACGCGCACACTGCAGACACCACACTCTTATGCCCTTCGTACGTCCTAACATCATATTCTTTTTTCGGATCAACATTCCATAGCTTCAAAGTATTATCAGAAGAACCAGACACAAACTCCATCTCGTTCAACGCGCACACTGCACGCACCCAATCCGTACTACCTGTATCTACTGATACATTTCTTTTCAATTCAATGTCTACTAACTCTAAACTGTTTTTTACCTTTTCATCAAATGCTTCATTCAAACTTTCTCTTTCTTTCTCTTTATTATACTCTTCCATTTCTTTTTCTCTATTGTATGTAAACATGTTTCTCCCATCTTGTTCTGCTCCTAACCGAGCAGACTGAGCGTAACCTTCTTCTTCTATATTTTCTCTATGTTTTCTTTGTTCATCTGACTCTCTCTCTCTTCTCTCTCTCTCTTCTTTCTCTTTCTTCTCTTTCTTCTCTCTCTTCTCTCTCTCTTTCTCTTCTCTCTCTCTTCTCAATCTGTCCTGTTCATCATAATACTCTTTCCACCTTATTTTTTGTTCCTCTGGGGATAGATTTTTAAACATTCCACTCGCAATCATCGGTCCAGATTGATCATCTCCTTCCCATCTCGGTCCTTTACTGTCCATAAAACCGTACTTATTATATATATATATATATATATTCCAGCTAAATCATTTGTTTCCATCGTTATGGCACTAAATATACCCACTCGCAAATATTTCGTGTGTTCATACACAAAATATTTATTTACGACTCTTGCGACTCTTGCGACGCGTCTTTCGGAATTTCTTCTTGACGGACCGCTTGTTCAACTTCTTTGACTTTTTATTGCGACGCTTTCCTCCTTTTTTATCGATTGCTTTATAATGCTTAAGTCCATCTTCATTTCCAACATAACTATTTATCTCCCCTTGAATTTCATGAGGAAGATTGTCAAGGTAAGAGTAATATTCCTTGACTTCATCACGGTTTTTACCTCTATCCAAGAATTCTTTTGTAGGTAATTCTTCTGGTTGTAAATATGTCCAGAGTTTCACAGTATTATCGTCGCCTCCTGAGACAAAATGGTAACCATCAAGCTTGTCTAATGCATACACAGAATGTGTAGGAATCGACAGAATAGCGGTCGGTGAATCAACATCCCAGACATTGATGGTGCCGTCAATATAACCAGACACAAAGTACTTGTAATTCAACGCACACACTGCCTTCGTTGGACCCGTATGCCCTTCGTACGTCATAACAGCAGTCGGTGAATCAACATTCCATAGTTTCAAAGTATTATCAGAAGAACCAGACACAAATTGCTCTTCCTTCTTCACCACGCACACTGCGTTCACACCGTCCGTATGCCCTTCGTACGTCATAACAGCAGTCGGTGAATCAACATTCCATAGTTTCAAAGTATTATCATAAGAACCAGACACAAAGTACTTGTCATTCAACGCGCAGACTGTGTTCACAGGACCCGTATGCCCAATATACGTCCTATCAGCAGTCGGACTATCCTTCTTCCATAGTTTCAAAGTTTTATCGTCAGAACCAGACACAAACTGCTCGGCGTTTAACGCGCACACTGTGTTCACAGGACCCGTATGCCCACTATACGTTCGCACTAATCCAGTCGGTGAATCAACATTCCATAGTTTCAAAGTTTTATCATCAGAACCAGACACAAACTGATTGCCATCATTCACCGCGCACACTGCTCTCACAATGCTCGTATGCCCACTATACGTTCGCACTAATCCAGTCGGTGAATCAACATTCCATAGTTTCAAAGTATTATCATCAGAACCAGACACAAACTGTTTGGAATTCACCGCGCACACTGCGCTCACCCAATCTTCATGCCCACTATACGATTTTTCTGTAGCATAAGGTGAAGAACTAACTTTCCCTGGACTAATTGATTCACTCATTATATCTTATATGTATATATCTATGCACATATATAGTCCCTAATAATACATATATTCCATTCCAGCTAAATCGTTTGTTTCCATCAGTTTTGGCAGTAAATATACCCACTCGCAAATATTTCGTGTTTCATACACAAAATATTTATTTACGACTCTTGCGACTCTTACGACGCGTCTTTCGGAATTTCCTCTTGACGGACCGCTTGTTCAACTTCTTTGACTTTTTATTGCGACGCTTTCCTCCTTTTCCTACGTTTTCATTATGAAGTGCACCACCTTTGAAGTAGCCATCACCAGTGGAGTTGTACAGGAAAATCTTCCCACTCCTGGTTGCTGTGACAAGTTTATTGTCATAAATTAATAGTGCTTTTGGTTTTTTCACTTCCTCCGTGAAAACAGCAGTCGGACTATCTACATTCCATATTTTCAAAGTACCATCATACTCAGACCCAGACACAAACTGCTTGTCATTCACCGTGCATATTGATTTTACAGGACCCGTATGCCCTGAAAACCTACGAACAGCCATAGTAACATCTCCATCACCTTCTTCCTCAAAATTCCATAGTATCAAAGTTTTATCTTCAGACCCAGACACAAACTGCTTGGCGTTCAACGCGCACACTGCAGTCACACTATCCGTATGCCCACTAAACGTTCGAACAGCAGTCGATGAATCAAGATTCCATAGTTTTAAAGTTTTATCTCTAGAACCAGACACAAAATGCATACCTTTCATCGCGCACACTGCGGTCACAGACTCCGTATGTCCTGTATACGTTTTAACAGCAGTCGGACTATCAACATGCCATAGTTTCAAAGTTTTATCATCAGACCCAGACACAAACAACTCGCGGGTCCACTTACACACTGCAGTCACACTATCCGTATGCCCACTAAACGTTCGAACAGCAGTCGGACTATCAACATTCCATAGTTTCAAAGTTTTATCTTCAGACCCAGACACAAACTGCTTGGCGTTCAACGCGCACACTGCTTTCACAATATTCATATGCCCACTGTACATTTGTTTACATTTGCTATGAGAATAGTTAATCTTACTATACTCCCATAGTTTCAAAAATTTATCATAACCAGACACCAACGATGTTGAGTCTACAACACACAACCCATCACCCTTATCTAGACCAAAATATCCTATTAAAGTAATTTTATCTACCCCCATAGCTCTTTTAACTTCGTCATCAAACGCATCATTTAACTTCTTTTCCTCTTCTTTTCTTACTTTTTCCTCTTCTTTTCTTACTTTTTCTACTTTTTTATTAAACGCATAATTTAACGAAATCTCATTCTTTTCACTTTGGGTCGGCATTCCTCTTTTTTCTTGCATCGCCCACTGTTCCTCTCTCTCCTCTCTCTCTCTCTCTCTCTTTGCTTTAGCACTCTCACTCTCATTATCTCTCTCTCTCTTTTCTTTCTCTCTCTTTCTCTCTCTCTCTCTCTCTCTCTCTCTCTCTCTCTTTCTTTCTCTCTATCTCTATCTCTCTCTCTCTCTCTCTTTTTTTTCGTTCTTCTGGGGGCAGGTCATCAAATATTCCAGTCTCTCTCATCCATCCATATTGCCCATATCCTTCGTTTATCGGTCTTTCACTGTCCATAAAACCGTACTTATTATATATATATATATATATATATATATATTTTCTACAAAAATTAT
>Ga0233439_10006064_pt1 | contig 10914 bp, 11 predicted proteins | sample SI_123_September_6_FD_182713 | JGI IMG/M metagenome (GOLD analysis project Ga0233439, IMG submission 182713) | Seawater microbial communities from Saanich Inlet, British Columbia, Canada - SI_123_September2016_100_MG | ecosystem: Environmental > Aquatic > Marine > Inlet | place: Canada: British... | reverse complement strand
TAGGGATCATTCGGGTTAAGCAGAACGTGCTGCGGCTCACCTTGTTGGACAATGTAGCCGTCTTTGAGAATGACGAGGTGATCGGCAAGTTTCAGAGCTTCATCAAGATCATGAGTGATAAAGACAATTGTCTTGTTAAGTTCCGTCTGTAGCTCCAGCAAAAGGTTCTGCATATCGGTGCGGATCAAGGGGTCGAGAGCCGAAAACGCTTCGTCCATGAGCATGATCGGCGAATTTGATGCCAAGGCCCGAGCAATTCCCACTCGTTGCTGCATTCCACCGGACAGTTGGTGGGGGTAATGTCCGCCAAAACCGTGAAGGCCGACACGGTCTAGCCATTTGTGGGCCTCGGCGACAGTGTCCCGTCTCTCGACGTTGCGGACCCTGAGCAGAGTGGCTGCGTTATCTGCCACTGTCTTGTGAGGGAACAGCGCAAATTTCTGAAAAACCATAGACATGGTTTCCCGGCGCAATTGCCGAAGTCGTACTTCGTCGTAGGCAAGAACGTCTTCGCCATCCACGTCGATTTCTCCGGCGGTGGGTTCGATCAATCTATTGAGATGTCGTATGAGGGTTGATTTTCCGGAACCCGATAACCCCATAATTACCGTGATCTCTCCCTCGCACATATCGACGTTGATATCTAGAAGACCGAGAACATGCAGGTGTTGTTCAAGTAAATCTGCCTTACCGACACCATTTTTGACATGTTGGAGCGCAGCTTTTGGCTCAGCGCCAAAAATCTTATAGAGATTGTGGATCGAAATTTTTATTTTTTTGTCCATCGATCCCTACCTACAATCAGTATTTTTGAGCTGCGTTCACTCTATCGAGCGCCGCCTTTGTCACTCGGTCAAGGATGATGGCAAGAAGCACGATGCCAAGACCGGAGATCAGTCCGACACCGAGCTCCAAGTTCCGAATACCGCGCAAGACAAGGACACCTAGACCTGGGGCCGACACCAATGAAGCAATCACAACCATGGCGAGGCTCATCATGATGGTCTGGTTAATTCCGGCCATGATATTCGGCAGGGCTAGGGGTACCTGCACGCCGAATAATTTCTGAGTGTTTGTCATCCCGAATGAGTCGGCCGCTTCTATGACGTCCTTGTCGACCAGCCGAATGCCAAGGTCAGTTAATCGGATTACTGGAACAATGGCGTAGAGAATGATTGCAATGCCGTAGAGTTTTGGTTCCGTGACCGAAAACAGGAAAATCAGAGGGATGAGATAGACGAAGGGTGGCAACGTTTGCAGCATGTCAAGGATCGGGATCGTCAACCGCTGCATGCTATCGCTGCGCGACATGGCAATGCCGATTGGAACTCCAAGCACCACGCACAGAAATGCGCAGACAAATATGATGGCCAAGGTTTGAATGGCGTGATCGTAATGATCAATGAATGCCAAAAAGGCGATGCAGGCGGCGACAAAGAACACTAAGCGCACTGACTTTGAGGCGAAGTAGACAATCGCCATAAGGATCGGGATCATGATCCACCAAGGCGTTGCTTGGAACAGGGTCAAAGCCCATTCTAAAGCCCAGCTCAATGGTTGCGTCATTGGATCGAAGACAAACCGCAAAGAATCCTTGATGGCGAGGAAACTTTTTTCTACGCCTACAGTAACATCGCGAGATTGTGGAAACGCGGCACAGGCCTTGTTAAGGGCATCGAGTGACGGGAAAGGAAATTCCCACCAAGACGTTTCCACTCCGGATTGGCCTTTGCTTTTGGCCAACAGTTCAGCCATCGACATCGGGCGCTCATTGCCGGCCTTAGCCGCATCGCACCAATCTCGTAGACCTATGGCATTAAATACGAAATCGTAAGTCGCCATTTCACCACTCCCGACCATCACGGCGGCCAAGTCGTCTTTTAGCGCTTCAGATAAAGCGCAATTATTTTTCTGGGGCCGCGGCAGGGCCAAGTTGGCCCTGCCGCGGCCCTAGTTTTACTTTAGGATTGCGCTGAGCTTTTTGCGCGCGTCAGCGTTGACCCACTTCGACCAAGTGCCTTTTTCCTGATTAAGGAAGCGAACCGCCGCTTCTTCGGCGGATGCCTTTTGCTCCTTCTTCCAGGCTAGTAACCCGTTCATTGTATCAACGTTGAAACTGACTTTGCTCATCAGTTCGGCGATAGCTGATTCCCGCTTCTTGAACGCAGCAGTCACCACGGTCAGAACCGGCGCGGGCGGAAAATCCGAAACGCCTGGATTGGCAATGTCTTTGTTTGAATTATTAGCGTGCACCTTCTTGTCGATGTCGCCAATGGACAGTTTGACCATCTTATACTTTCCGAGCACCGCCGTTGGGCCCCAGTAATAACCGAACCACGGTTTCTTGTCTTCGTAGGCAGCCGCGATTGAGGTCGCCAGGGTCTCTCCCGAACCATGATTGAAGATTTCCATACCTGCGGCTTTCATCTTCAGGGCTTTGGCTAGGTTGTCGTTTACGATACGGCATCCCCATCCGTCCGGGCAGTTGTTGAACCGGCCGCCAACCAATTTTGGGTTGGCGAGAACGTCTTTGACGGACTTCAGTTGCGGGTGTTTTTTGACCAGATATTCGGGAACCCACCAGCCTTCAACTCCGCCCGGCGCTAAGACGTCGGCGAGGCGCTCAACCTTTCCGGCTTTTTCCATTTTCGAATAGGCATCACCTGTCGAATTGAGCCAGAGCTCGGTGACGATGTCAGGCTCACCGTTCTCGGCCAGAGACGCGACCGCAGTGGTCGTCGCCGAAGGCACTTTCTCGACCTTGCAGCCATAGCCTTGTTCCATCAGGAACTTTGCGACTTCGGTGATGATCTGGGATGAGGCCCAGTTCATTTCTGTGATCGAAACCTTGCCGCAACTTGCGGCATTGGCTACGGATGACATCATGGCGATACCAGAGGCAGCACCAATAATTGCTAATGTAAACTTACGCATCAACTTTTTCCTCCTTGTGTTAACTGCGGAATGATCTTCATCAGACTTTCCTAGTGGCCTCGCTTCTCCTACCTGAAGCTCGTTACGAAACATGCTTCAACCGTTAAAGATTAGCCTCTCTCATGATTGGCGATTATACACGCCATGCCAATTTCGATCCCCCTTCGTTGAGGGTGAAACTTCTTTTGAAATGACAGGGTGTACCCGGAGGCTCGGTCAATCAATGGCTAACTTCCGGCAAATGCTTCAATTCTAGTAAGCAATTCTTCGTCGACATCGACACCATCGCTGTCACGGATTGGGCGTTGGGCCTGGCGCCGACTTCCCGGAAGTCGGGCATTTGGCTGAGCAGAAATTGCTTTGGTCAGGTCTTGCATCCGTGACGCAAAACCGCTGCCAGAGAACCCCTCAGGCGAGATGGCAATGAAAAACTGCCCGGTCTTTGGTGGCCCACCAGCCGGCCCGGCGAAGGGGCTCGCGTCCTTGCCCAACGTGGCACCGGCCAATGCCGCAGCGAAGGTTTCGACCATCAATCCGACGCCGAACCCCTTGTACCCGCCGCTCGGCGCCATTGAGCCCTTCAACGCAACCTCAGCGTCGGTCGTCGGGTTCCCATCTGCATCGAGAGCCCAACCTTCAGGAATAGGTTTGCCAGCCCGCGCATGCATCATGATTTCGCTTTTGGCGATGACGCTTGCCGATTGATCGATGATGAAAGCCGCGCCGCTATCGCCGTCAGGTACACCAAGTGCGAAGGGATTGGTGCCGATCACCGGCGTGATCCCTCCGGCCGGTGCAATCGAGGCCGGCGCGTTGGTGAAACCCAAACCCACAAGCCCTTGTGTTGCGAGCCTTTCCACGTGATAGCCTAAGACACCGCAGTTGTAGGAATTTCTAATCGCCAAACCGGCAATCCCTGCCTCTCGTGCTAACGGGATCAATTGTTCAAATCCGGAATCAATGGCGGGATGAGCGAAGCCACTGCCCGCGTCAACGACAACGGCAGAGCTAGACGGCTGCTCGACTTTGGGAACAGCGTTACCGATCACTTTTCCACACTGAACGTGTTCACAATATACCGGCACGTAAACCAGGCCATGGCTAGCAATGCCGTCGCGCTCGGCTGCAGCAACCGCCCGTGCTAAGGATGCGGCAGATTCCGACCGCGTGCCCGAGCCTTCTAACGCTCTGCGCGCCAAGTCCTCGACTCTGGCCAAAGAAAGATTTCGCTTCGGCATACTTCCCCTCAATCTCTATCAACCAACCCAGCACCCGCGCCGTCGAGAAGTGATTGCTCGCTTGACGGTACGAGGCACCGATTGAAAAATTCCACCAATCCGGCCCATGCATCGGTATCGACGAGAACCCCCTCACAAGCGATCCGCCTCGCCTCTGTTTCTAGCGTGGCTGCATCGAAGCGACGCCGACTGTCATTATAGGCAATCGTATCTGGAACAGCACTTCGAATTTTCAGATTGACGGGACCCGGCGCTTGCAATCGATCTTCATCGGTAAAGTTCAACTGTATGACCCGTTGCTCGTCCAAAATCACCTGGGCGTCCGGCCACTCGATTATACAGTTCTTCATTCGGCCGGATACCAGGGCCGCTGCGACCAGCAAAGGGTGGTCGACATTCAGTGCTCTGATGACAGTTTTACGAAACTGTGGTAGATGCCCGAAATCGGATAGCGAAGGTCCCGTAAAGACTGCCGATAATCGACTTGGTCCGGAGAGGATGACTTCAGTGCCGCACTCTGCGACCGTAAGCTGCCTCGATCCTGGCTCGCGATCCAAATGGCTCAAACAGGCTAGTGCCGCCGGCATTGGATCAATCCCAAAACGAGCAGCCGCTTGAACAGCATACGCAAAGTCCTCCGCAATGCCGAACGGAGCGCCGACACCAAACGCCGCGCGCGTCACGACGAACTCGATTTCACCCATGGATACGTGCCTGCGCCCGGTCGTCATCGCGTCACCTCGGGCTTTACCGGAAAGAACCAATCGTCGGAGCCTGGGCCGCCAAGATCGTCCGGCATAGGCGCGCCCTGAAACATGGTGATCCGTGTCCATAGATCCGATTTTGGATCGAATTTCGATGCGCCAAAAAATGCCAGTTTGAATCTCAGTAGATCAATTGGCCGCACATCGGAGGCAATTAAACTGTCATGAATTTCGCTGTAAGGAAAATTTGCCGTTGTCTGCACCCGGCGTACAACATGGCGGAACTCGGGGTGTACTAGAAGAAATTTGGCAACACTGGATGACGGCTCCGCTCTGGCGAGTTCCATGTCCAACGCTGCGATGTCTCGCCCGAACGCCAGGGGCATTTCATACTCGGTCCCAGGTTCGGCAAAGCGATCGCTGAAACGCGGCTCCAATTTATCTTCGGAGTAGTACCAGAAATACCGCTGTTCATCGGGATCATCATAGTCGCGCATCAATGCCCAACCGTACCGCGTTGTAATCGATGCCTGCAACTCCGCTACACTCATGGACGGCTTCAGACAGGTTGAGCGATCTGAGCACATGGTTTCTGCCAAATCGTCAACTAGTTGAGCATGCGGTTCCATGAGCAGGCTTGCTGCTAGTTCTTGCCCCTCGAGCGAATAGTTCGTCTCGGCATACAAATAGAGCATGTCCCAAGGTCGTTTTTCGGATAAGAGCCCATCATCCGATAGACGTCGCTCAAAATCCTCCATCTCGTTTCGTAATGTCGACGTCCGCGCCTGCTGAATTTCGTCGTCTACGTTCCATTCCTCTAGATGGCGGCGCACCCGCCTCATCAGCTTGTGGAGTTCTGAGAGCTGTTCTTCGGAAGCCAGTTTCAAGGCACGCACCCGCGCTAAGGCCGTCTCACGGGCCAAAACCCAGTTGTTGATTAGGATCGGATGTTTAACCAGAAACGGTGCCATGCCGAGCCCAGTGGCATTGCCGATACCCAAGAACCGTTTGACGGCTGCATCCAGCTTGGCGGCTCGGTTGCCCCCTCGTGCTCGGGCGACATATTCGACTAGTTCCATAGTGAACCAGCGGATCAAATAGACGGTGAGCATCTCGACCTGAAATGGGCCGCGTGTGTCCGATCGTTCGGAGATGCGTCCTCGGTCGGCGCACCCAAATTTTCCACTGCCGTAAACCGCCGTCGTGCGCATCAGATAGCCCACACGGGCAAGGAAATCGATATCCGGTTGGCGACCATCTGCCAGGCATTCCACCACATGTTCAAAGGCGCGAAGGCTTTTGTTAGCCCGCGCCAACACAAGCTCTGTCGAGGAGAAGCGTCCAACTTCCTGCTTCGGCGTATTGTGAGCCAATCGCGCTAAGTCAGCGTCTGTGGGCACCCCGTCAAATAAGCTGAACGTTGCATCCCAAGCCTCAGCAATGACCCTATCCGTTCGCTGGTCTGGATCCAGGGCATGCGTGAAGGCAATCAATGAGTACGTGCGGTTTGGCGTATGTATCGCAAAGATGGAGGTGCCGTAGCCGTCTGGGTCGAGATCGAACCTCAGTCGTTCGAACCGCCATCTTTCCTTTGACATCCGACGAACCAATGCCCGCATAAAGCTCAAGCGGGTTTGATGGGACGCACCCATTCGGTCGAGCCGCATGATCTGCTCGGCTGGTCTGAGGCTAACCACTTATGCCGCCTCTTCTCCGCTAAACGAGCGGTCGAAAAAGCTTAGCCAGTTGCCGCCGCCGATCTTGGCGATATCTGTATTCGAAAACCCGACGGCACGCATTCCCGCCTGTATGCCCTTGAAATCCCGGTTATCGCGAAACCACGTTGGCTGATCGGGGAAGCCGGATGCATCTGCCGATCCTTCGCCGAAATCCGTATCGCGCGTCCAGGTTCCGTTACGCATCCAAGCGACAACAGTGTCTGGCTGATTTTGGCAAAGGTCGGACCCAAATCCGATCTGTTCCATACCCATCACCTCGGCAGTCCGCGCGATCATGGTGCAAAAATCCTCGAGCGTACACCGGCTGCCTTCGTTCAAGTGATGTGGATATAGAGAAAAGCCGAGCATGCCGCCGCTTTCGGCCAAAGCCTTTAACACCGTTTCTGATTTGTTACGTAGAGCCGGATGCCATGAAGCCGGATTGGCGTGGGTGATTGCGATCGGTCGTTCGGAAATTTCGATCGCCTCCAGGGTCGAACGCTCAGCAGAGTGGCTCATATCGATGACCAATCCAACGCGGTTCATTTCGTGGATCACCTGGCGGCCCATCCGGGTAATTCCCGGATCATCGGCTTCGAAGCAACCCGTCGCCAATAGGCTTTGATTATTGTAGCTGAGCTGCATAAACCGCGCACCCAGCTGATGGCATACTTCGACTAAGCCAATATCATCTTCAATAGGCGAGCAATTCTGAAACCCGAACACGATAGCTGTTTTGCCCTCAGCATGCGCCCGAAGTACGTCGTCCGCTGAACGGCCTGGGATAATAAGATCTGAATATCTCTCGAAGCGGCGGTTCCAAGCGACGACATTTTCAACGGTCTCGCGAAAATCCTCATGATAACAGATGGTGACGTGAACGGCTGCGACCTTACCCTCGTTCATCTGCCGGAAAACATTCTCCGACCAGTTGCTGTATTGAAGGCAATCAATAATGAGAGGTTGTTTTGTCATGGTCGGAGCGGTTCTCAAAACATTCAGATTTGGCTGGCCTAATGGCGGATATCATTATCTCGCGGATTTTCGAACCATCGCATACCTCCCGAAGCGACAAGGTCCCATGGACCCATCGTAGAAGTGCGAGTGTTTGAAATCAATTGGAATAAATTTCAACTTAACTTAGTTTAGTTGAAATGTTATGGATTTAAAACTGTACTAAATGCGCGTGCTTCTTGCTGTTGTCGAGGAGACATCGTTGACGCTAAAGACGAGTGGAAAATAGAGTTATTTGACGACGAATAGCGGTTGTATGGAGCTTCAAAGCTACTTGTTCTCCGCACACTCTACACCACACGGTGACCAGTGCCGGCGGTGGGCGCGAGGCGTTGGCGCTGGCGGATTCCGAGCCTTTCGATGTGATATTGCTGGATTTGATGATGCCGGATCTGAACGGGTTCGAAGTGCTGGCGCGGCTCAAAGCCGATGGCCGCACCGAGAATATCCCGGTGATCATGATTTCCGCCTACGACGAACAAAGCAAAGCCACTCAATGCATTGAAATCGGCGCTGAGGATTATCTCTCCAAGCCCTTCAACGCGGTCCTTCTGGCAGCCCGGATCAACCCTGCATTGAACGCAAACGCGCCCAGGAACGCGAGGCCGTCTATCTCGAACAACTGGGCTTGGAAAAGCAAAATTCGGAAGACTTGTTGCTCAACATCCTGCCGCCGACAATTGTCGAACGCATCAACGCCGGCGAAGAATTGATCGCCGACCGGTTCGATGAAGTCAGCGTCCTGTTCTCTGATTTGGTCGGCTTTACGGAGATTTCAGGAAATCTTGGAGCCGGTGAACTGGTCAAGGACCTGAACAGCCTGTTCTCTCATTACGACATGCTGGCCAAGACGTTTGGCGTCGAGAAAGTGAAAACCATCGGCGACGCCTATATGCTGGTCGCCGGTCTGCCCGAGCCCATCCCCGATCATTTGGAAGCCTGCGCGACATGGCCATGGGCATGGTCGCGGCCCTGGAAGAGATTAACCCGAGCTTAAGCAAACCCTTCGAGATCAGGATCGGCATGCACACCGGGCCGGTCGTCGCTGGCGTCATCGGCAAACATAAATACGTCTACGATGTCTGGGGCACGACAGTGAATCACGCCAGTCGATATGAATCCTACTCTCAGCCGGGTCATATTCACGTATCCGAGGCATTCGCCAAACCGCTCATGGATCGATTTGAGTTTAAGCCCCGCGGCACCATGCAAATGCGCAGCGTCGGCGAGGTCGAGAGTTACTTTCTCAAGGGCCGGCGCTAGGGCATATTAACCGGCCGAATTAAAGCCCGCATGTCCGTTGTTTGATCATATTAAGGCCCGCCACAAATGCTTTTAGGTGCCATCGCCGACGATTTTACCGGGGCCACCGATTTGGCCAACACGCTGGTCGGCCAAGGCATGCCGGCGGTTCAGGTCATCGGCGTGCCGGATAAAGATTTCGATCCGGGCGAGGCTGCTGCGGTCATTGTCGCGCTGAAAACCCGGACCGCGCCAGTTGGTGAGGCCGTCCGCCAATCCGTCGCCGCCCTCGACTGGTTGAGATCGCGAGGCGCCCAACAATTCTTTTTCAAATACTGCTCGACCTTCGATTCCACCGACGCCGGCAATATCGGCCCTGTCAATGATGCGCTTCTCGATGCACTGGGCGCCGATTTTACCATCGCATGCCCGGCCTTCCCGGCCAACGGGCGCACGCTTTATAAAGGCTATCTTTATGTCGGTGATGAGTTGCTCAATGAATCGGGCATGAAAGATCATCCGCTAACGCCGATGACCGACGCCAATCTGCTCCGTGTGCTGTCGCGCCAAACGCCCTTTGGGGTCGGACTTATCGATATGAATACGGTCGGCGCCGGCGTCGATGCCATTCGCGCGGCGGCCGGCGCGCTCAAGGCTGACGGCGTACGCCACGCCCTTGTGGATGCCATTTCCGACGCTGATTTGGTGGCCATCGGCGGTGCGGCCCAGGACTTGGAATTGATCACCGGTGGTTCCGGTGTTGCCCTGGGTCTGCCCGATAACTTCCGCCGCGCTGGGCTATTGGACCCGGCGATTGCACCAGCGCTTCCCACCATCCAAGGGCGCGCTGCCGTCCTCGCCGGCAGTTGCTCGCGGGCGACCCGTGACCAGATCGCCCGGGCACAAGATCACTGGCCATCTTATTATCTGGACCCGCTGGCCTTCACCGACAACACCGCCGAGCACGCCCTCGCTTGGGCCGACGATCAAAACACAGATACGCCAGTATTGATTTATTCCTCCGCCGAACCGGATGCCGTTGCAAAAGCCCAGGCTAAACTGGGTACCGACAATGCCGGTGCCTTGGTCGAAACCGCCATGGGTGCCATCGCCGCAGGCCTTTGCCGGCGTGGTGTCCGGCAGTTGATTGTCGCCGGCGGTGAAACTTCCGGGGCCGTCGTTCAGGCCTTGGGCATCACCGGGCTTCGTATTGGCCCGGAGATTGACCCCGGCGTGCCCTGGACCGAAACTCTTGGTGGCCCGGCCATGGCGCTGGCGCTGAAGTCTGGAAATTTCGGCGCGCCGGACTTCTTTATCAAGGCCCTAGCCATGCTCGACGACGCTTAAAGAGAGAGACCATTTATGTTTGCCATCACCGTGACTTTTCATGTTCAACCCGAACACATCGCCTCTTTCGATACCGCGATGGCCGCCCAGGCGCGTAACTCCGTCGAACGTGAACCCGGTTGCCATCGATTTGACGTGTGTAAGGATCCGGACGATCCGGCCCGCACCTTTCTTTATGAACTTTATACCGACGCGGATGCCTTCCAAGACCATCTGGCCAGCGATCATTATAAGAATTTCGACGCCACAGTGGCTCTTTGGCTAACGTCAAAAGCTGTCGAAAAATGGACGCTGGCGCATTCGCCCGTGACCGATTGAGTTTCACCCCGATTAATGACCCCAAAGAGGACCTCTCACGATGATTTACGATCACCGCACCTACACCTTTCGCCCCGGCACCATCATGAAGGCGTTGGCATTTTATAAAGAGCACGGCTACGAGGCGCAGGTGCGGAATTTGGGCAAGCCCTTCCTCTATGCCTATACGGACGTCGGCGACGTCAACTCCTACGTCCATATCTGGGCCTATGAAGACGCCGCCGACCGCGCCACAAAACGCGCCGCCATGCAGGCTGATCCGGACTGGCAGAATTATCTGAAAATGAGTGCCGAAAACGGGTATTTAGAGAGCCAAGTAAATAAGATTCTCGTCGCCGCGCCCTTCTTCGAAGGGTAGTTTTTTAGCTGTTTTAGTTTAGCCCCTTGGGCGCCGGGCGG
>Ga0233439_10006063_pt1 | contig 10914 bp, 9 predicted proteins | sample SI_123_September_6_FD_182713 | JGI IMG/M metagenome (GOLD analysis project Ga0233439, IMG submission 182713) | Seawater microbial communities from Saanich Inlet, British Columbia, Canada - SI_123_September2016_100_MG | ecosystem: Environmental > Aquatic > Marine > Inlet | place: Canada: British... | reverse complement strand
TCAATGCTGAAACGTCGCTCGACACTGCGGAGGCATTTTCCAATCTGGTTGTGTCCACCCGCGGCGACACCTTGATCCGGGTCAGTGATATTGCCGATGTCCGGCTCGGGCCAAAGAGTTCCGATTCGTCCGCGGCGTTTGATGGGCAGAAGGTAATTTTTGTCGGCATTTTCTCGACGCCCACAGCTAACCCGCTGACGGTGATCGAGGATATCCGCGCGCTGTTCCCCGAAGTGGTCCGTGATCTGCCGACCGGGATGACGGCCGATATTGCCTATGACTCGACCGAGTTCATCCGGGCATCCCTCGACGAGGTTGTGACAACTCTGATTGAAGCCGCCCTGATCGTTATCGTCGTGATCTTCCTGTTCCTTGGAAACCTGCGGGCGACCCTTATACCGATTGTGACGATCCCGTTGTCCCTGATCGGAGTGCTCGTGGTCCTGCAGTTATTCGGATTCTCGATCAACCTTCTGACCTTGCTGGCGCTGGTGCTGGCCATCGGCCTCGTGGTCGATGACGCGATTGTTGTCGTGGAAAACATCTACCGGCATATCGAAGACGGGCTACAACCCGTTGATGCCGCTTTGCGCGGTGCACGCGAAATCACAATGCCGGTCGTCACCATGACCGTGACGCTGGCAGCAGTGTATACGCCGATTGCCCTTGTCGCGGGCCTGACCGGCGCTCTGTTTCGAGAGTTCGCGCTCACTTTGGCGGGGGCGGTTGTTGTCTCCGGTGTGGTTGCGCTGACCTTGTCACCGATGATGTGCGCACAATTTCTGAGGGCCCAGTCAAATGACGGCAAGTTTGCGAAATTCATTGATCGTGTTTTTGCCGCGTTGAAAGAAACCTTTCGTTCGCGCCTTTCCAAGACGCTCAATTTTCGGTCCATGACCGTTTTGGTTTTGTTTGCCGTCGTGACTGCCAGCGGTTTGTTGTTTGTCTCGACCCCAAACGAGTTGGCTCCCCAGGAGGATCAGGGCATTGTGTTTTCGCTGGTTGAGGCACCCGAGGGCACTAATCTAGATTACCTTGAAGACACGACAGGTCGGCTGACGAATTTGATTTTGTCGCGCGACGAAGTGGAGCATGTCTTTGCGATCAACGGGTCACCGGCGGTGAACTCTGCCTTTGCAGGTTTGCTACTCAAGCCATGGGCGGAGCGCGATAAATCAGCGGCACAGTCTCTGGTGGAGCTAACCCCGATATTCAACGGTGAACCCAATGCAAAGGTGTTCGCGTTCCAGCCGCCGCCACTGCCCGGCTCCACGGGCGGTACACCCGTCCAGTTCGTGATCACGACCACGAATGAATTCACCGAGCTTGCACAGGTGGTCCAGGACCTTCAGCGTGTCGCGCAGCAAAGTGGTATGTTTCTGTTCACCGACAGTGATTTGAAGTTCAACTCGCCCCAGATCCAGCTCGATATTGATTCCGACAAGGCCAACCTGCTGGGCATCTCGATGCAGGACATCGGGGTCTCGCTCAGCACGTTGCTGGGCGGCAACGGCGTGAACTTCTTCAGCCTCTATGGCCGCAGCTATGAGGTCATCCCACAGGTGCCACGTGATTTCCGACTGACCAAGGACTGGCTCTCGCGTTACCACGTGCGCACGAGCGGGGGTGAACTGGTCTCACTTTCGGCTGTCACATCGATATCCGAAACCGTGCAGCCAAAAAGTTTGTCCTCATTCCAGCAGCTCAATTCGGCCACTCTCTCGGGTGTGCCCTTTCCGGGGCAGACGCTCGGCGATGTGTTGGAATTCCTGAAGACGACGGCTGCGCAGACCTTACCGGAAGGTTATTCCTTCGACTTCAAGGGGCAGAGCCGTCAGTTCGAGCAGGAAGGCGGGAGCCTGACGATCGCCTTCGCGTTTGCGCTTATCGTGATCTATCTGGTGCTGGCCGCGCAGTTTGAAAGCTTCCGTGACCCGTTCATCATCCTGATTGCTTTGCCTACTTCGATGTTTGGAGCGCTGCTTCCGGTCTATCTGTTGAGCGTAACAGGGATGACCTCAATCAACATTTATACGCAAATCGGTTTGGTGACGCTGATCGGGTTGATCTCCAAGCACGGCATCCTGATGGTCGAATTTGCTAATAAGATGCAGGAAGAAGAGGGCGCGTCCCGGCGTGAAGCGATCGAGGAAGCGGCCGCTGTTCGCTTGCGGCCGATTCTGATGACCACCGCCTCGATGGTGGTGGCAATGGTGCCGTTGCTGATCGCCACGGGCGCTGGGGCCAGCGGCCGCTTTGGCATCGGGCTGGTGATCGCTGCAGGAATGACCGTCGGCACGTTATTCACCTTGTTTGTAACCCCGGCGATCTACACGCTGGTTGCGCGTGACCGGCGTAACATAGGGAGAACTAAGAAATCAGCAGAGCCGGTGACGATCTGACGTCAATTCTGCTCTGGCGTGCCAGATAACATCTGGATGCATTCGGGGCGACAGCTAACCCTGCGCCGGCCCGAATGCATTCAGAGACCTTTGTGTGTGTCGGTGGCGGACCTAGATGGTGGCCTTGGTCTTGCCTTCTTCGAACTCTCGCTTGAAGTCATCCTTGGCGCTTTCTGCGTCAAAGTCATCCAGCGAGCCACCCTCGGCGAAGTGCCAGGCGAAAACACGCCCGACGGCCCATGTGGCGGCTGCGGCGAGAGCGGGAATGGTTGTCAGCCCGAGGATCGGTCCGACCACCGGTATCGCGCGGGAGAAGCTGAGCACGGTGTATCCAAGGCTGCTGACCGGCAGCAGGGAGCCCACGAGCGTGGCGACTGAAGCCTTGATCGCGTTCTGCGAGAAAGGCACCTCATACATGTCGCAAAGCTTGGCGATCATCCGGATCTGAACGGTACCGCTGGTAACAACTTCGATTAGAGGAATAGGGATTAGGCCGCCAGCTGCCGCATAGGCGGTGTGGCGGTTGATGATCTTGTTTGCGGCGGCGGGTAAATCGTCGACCACCGGGCCTTCTAATATTTCGTCTTCATTGAAAACTTCGGCAGTAGCTGCGGCGGCCATGTTTAGTCCTTTCAGTGAGTCTCAAAAAAACGCGCTCGGGCGGGAGAATTGGTAATCATTGCGGTTTGGCAAAGCCAAAACTTTAAGGTCGCAATTCTAGTCTTCTGTCTGAGAGTTATGCAATGGACAGTTTGGTGAGAGCCGTAATTGACGTGTGTCGGCTTTCCACTTAATCACTTCAGGCTAGGACGAGCGCAGCCGCCCAGTGTGGGGGTTGCAGCTGTGCCAAAGATGTCCACAAGCCTCGACTAAATTAATACCTCAGAGTTTCGGACCTCTGCGCTCATTCCCAATCTAGTCTGGTTTTCGGCACCCGGTTTAGTTTAAAGGTGGTGGAATTTTTTAGAGCGTGCCGCGCGCTATTGTTTGAATACATAAGGAACAGAAGAAATGCAGGAAGAATTCAAAACCCAACCGATCTCCTTGTCACCGCATTTCACGGTCCACCGGCAGGGCGAAGATCGGCTACTGCTGCTCTCTGAAGACGGCAGTTTCCGGCTGCGCGGTCAGCTTTATATCCAGTTACTCGGTTTTTTGGATGGCCGGTTTACGCCGAACGACATCGCGGGATTCTTCGCCGCTTCAGGCACGCCAGAGCAGATTTTCGGAGTCCTCGACGGCATGCTCATCAAGGGCTATGCGATTTCCGTGACGGCGGCCCAGGACATGAACCTGCATGCCTTCTGGACTAGCCAGGGGGAAACCCCCATGGATGCGCGGGACAAGAACATGGCGGTCCCCGTCGGTGTGCTGGGGCTGGGCGAAGGCGCGGTAGCGGGGACCGAGGGCGCCGGTGTATTTGCCGCCCAGCTAAGCGGTTCGGGGTTCCGGGTGGAGTCGGCGGACTCATCTGATCTCGTTGTCGTGCTCGTGGATGATTTTCTGCAGGCTGCACTGGTCGAGATGGATAAGGAGCTCACGGCGGAAGGCCGTTCCTGGGTGCCAGTGAAGTTCGCCGGTGTCCGGTCTTGGATTGGCCCACGTATGGGGGCGGGTGTGCCGCATACAGATCATCCGCAAGCCATCACCGATGGCCGGCGGCCTTGTTACCATTGCCTGTCCCGGCGGCTGTTGTCGCATCGTCCCGGCGACACCCTGCTGCCGGCAACCGCCCACGGGATGCGCCCGGCGCGCGGTTGGACGCTGGGGTCGTTGTCACTGGCGCGTGGGTTTGCGATCACGGAATTGTTGCGTCAGGTGCGTAATGAAACCTCTGATCTGGACCGGCATCTGCTGACCCTCGATACCCGCGATATGGACCGGGCTACCCATCTGGTGCCGCGGTTCGGCGATTGCCCGGTCTGTGGCAGCGTTGCCGAAACGGCAGTCACCGAAGCGACACCGATCCGCCTAAACCCCGTGGCGACCGGTGGTGATGGCGATGGTGGTTGGCGCTCATTGACCGCCGAAGAGGCCCTCGACCGGCTCGAATCAATTGTCAGCCCGCTCACCGGGATCGTCTCCAGGGTCCACGACAGGTCCCTCGCGCCAGGGTTGCACATCGCGGTGGCCGACCAGGCCAATCGCGAGAAGGTTGACCCGCGCGAGAACCGGCGTCTGGGTAAGCCCGAAGCGGCTGGCGGCAAGGGACTTTCGCCAACCCAGGCACGTGTGAGCTGCCTGGCCGAAGCCGTGGAGCGTTATGCCTGCGGTTGGACCGGGACCGAACCGCGACGTCTGGCGAGTTTCGCAGAGCTGGGCGAGGAAGCAGTGCATCCGGGCAAGGTTCTCGGATTCAGTGATCACCAATATGCTAATCGGGACACCCTGAACGAGGGGGCCGACGGTATGCACATCATTCCGCAGGTGTTTGACGAAAACAAAACCATCGAATGGACACCGGCTTGGTCCCTGACTCACAACGCGCCACGATGGTTACCGACGCGCTACTGCTATTACAATTATCAGGCGCAGGGCTATGACGGTGATCACCAATTCTGCTTTGCCGATTCCAACGGCTGCGCCTCGGGCGGCACGCTGGAAGAGGCGATCCTGCAGGGGATGCTGGAGCTGATCGAGCGGGATGCAATTTCGATTTGGTGGTACAATCGCTTGTCAATGCCCGCCGCTGACCTCTCAGGTGTGGATGGGCGGTTCATGGAGGCCATGCACCGCTATCAGAAAGATCATAACCTTCACCTTGAGGTGCTCGACCTTACGTCGAATCTCGGGATTCCCGTGATGACTGCTATATCGTCGCGCAAGAGTGATGGTGGGGCAATCACTCTCGGCTTTGGCGCACACCTCGATCCCACGGTAGCAGCGACCCGGGCCCTGACCGAACTCAATCAGCTTCTGCCGTTCAATGAATCTAATGAAATGGGTGGCGAAGACACGCAGTTTGCAGCAGCGCTGGAATGGTACGAGAACGCCAAACTCGACGCGCATCCCTATCTGCGGGTGTCGGAAGATGCGGCCCCGGCAGCGCTTGCGGACGGGATCGGTGGTGTGACGTCCATCGATGGTGCCGTGCAGTTCTGCGTCGACCGGCTGAAGGCGTTGGGCCATGAGCTGATCGCGCTGGATCTCGATCGAAGCGATGTGCCGCTGGCCTGTGTGCGGACGGTGTCGCCGGGGATCTGCCACTTCTGGAACAGACGCGGTGCGCCGCGTCTGTTCCAGGCACCCGTCGATGCTGGTCGCCTTACCGTTCCCCAGAGTGAGGACGGGCTGAACCCGGTCAGCTTCTTCGTCTAGTTGATTAGGCGGCCGGGGCTCTCGGCCTTTGCCTGAATGAACGCAGCAGCAGCACGACGACCAGGACGATCAGCGGCGTGAAGAAAAACGCAAGCAAGCTTACGCCTACCCAGCCAATTCGAGTGTTTCGTCCGATATAGCCAACGCCCAGGGCACACAGGATGTAGAGCAGGCTAAGTGGAAAGGCGACCATATCGGTTGCTCCGTGGATGTTGCCGTTGTCGGCCATCCGGCAAAGGAATTTGTATCAGTGCACCCACTCTACCCGCTGGAGCGCCTTGATCTCAAGACTATCTGCGTTGCTGATCTACGTCCGATTCGACCCCGGATGAAATCGCTGTCCCGGTGTCCTGATCGGGCGCCTTGCTGTCACTGCCTTCCAAAATACCGCCGGCTCCGGAGCGACTAGCGGGTAGCTCGACTTCTCCCGGAGGGGAGAAGCCAATTCGTGACCCGCTTTCACGCATGATTTGCGCTGCCGGGTTAGGAGCAAATCTTGGTAGAGACGACAAGTCCGGCAACTGGAAACGTGTGTGATCCACCGGTGCAATCGGTTCGGGTTTATTCGGCAGGTTGGCCACATCACTGCCCAGGATCAGGGGTAATTGATCTTTGCCGCCTCCCACAATCACGATCTTGGCGTTGTTTGACTGGGACAACTGGACTGTCGCTTCAATTCCGCGCCATGTGAGCACCGTGTCATTCAGGGATTCGCTGACGATTGCGTAGAAATTCTGTAGGCCAATCGCCTGAATGCGAAGCCGTTCGGCCTCGCGTTTCTCGGCTTCGATCAGGAACTCGTACCCGACTGCGCGTTGCTCGCTTGCCAGCTTCCGGTCAATGGCTTTTGCAATTTCCGGCGGCAGCGAAATCCGGGTCAGTAAAAGATCATCGATTATAATATTCTGGGTAAGCACATGGGCCCGTATCTCCGCGATGATCAAGTCCTGCAGTTCCTTGTGATCGACAGAGTAGATTTCGTTTGAATTGAACTGGGTAATCAGTTCGCGGATGCTGCCACGGGTGATCGGCAAAATGATCCGTGTCGAATAGTCCTTACCAAGGGTGGTAAGCACCTCGGGAGTGTCGATCCGCTTCGGGCGGAAAAACACGGCCCCTTCAACTATGACGGACATGCCTTCAGCTGATAGCGCAATGACCTCGAGTGGTAAGTGCTGGGTGCGAATTTCGAACAAAAAGATACGGTTCCATGGCCACTTCATGGCGATGCCCTCATGCATCACCGATTCCTTGACCGTGCCGCCGCCGAGCAAGCTGAACAGGACACCAACATGTCCGGCCGGGATCGTCAGGAACACAAAGCGCCATAGCAGGAGTAGGATGATCCCGGTAACGATCGCAACAGCGATAGTTGTGGCAATCACTTTTTCAATTGTTGTGAACAGCGGTAGGCTGGACTCTCGCTGCACCGTCATCAGGATGTCGCCCCGTTCTGTCGTTGGATCGCAGTCTGACCGTCCGAAAGAACGATGGTACGGTCTGCGACGTGAAAATACTGGTCTTCATGACTCACGATCACCAGGGTTCGTCCTTCTTTTTTCCAGCCCGGAATAAGTTCATTGTAGAATCTCTTCCGAAACTCGGGATCTTGATCTGCGCCCAGTTCATCGAGCAACAGAATGGGACGATTTTCAAGTAGGGCGACCGCGAGCGCAAGACGCTTTCGCTGGCCAGTGGAAAGGTTTGTATTGGTGAAAGCTCCGTCGCGATACTGGGTTTTATGTGCAATATCGAGATCGCCTAACATGTCGTTGACGACCTTCTCCTCGATTTCGGGCAGGCCGTAAAGCCGGTCGAAAAGATGGAAGTCACTGAACACGGACGAGAATAACGTCCGGTAATCCGTCACATTGTTGGATTCTACAGAGGTGTCATCCCATAGAATGCCACCGGATTCTGGTTCATAAAGTCGGGTGAAGACCTTCATGAGCGTGGATTTTCCGCTGCCGTTCCCGCCAACAATGAATAGAATCTCTCCGCGATTGAGATCTAGCCCGGTCGGCCCCATCGTGAAGCTGCGTGCCCCGTCGGGATCAAAATAGCTGTACATCAAACCCTGAGCTTCGATCCGCTCGAACTGCACATCGGCCGAGGGTGGGCGCTCGTTGCTCACGACTTCACGAAGCGACTGCTCGACGGCTTTGAGCTCATCAATGGCAAAGCTGGCGCGGGTGATGACGGGGACCGCCTTGAGGATGATTTCAACCACCGACAGCATGAAGATTGCGACATAAAGGGATTGAACGATGATGCCGTGATCACCCACGAAAGGCGGCAACACAAATGCGATGGTCGCAAGCATCAGGTAGAAGAAGAAATATGAGACACTGACGCCGCGGTTGATTTGTACAGCAGCGAAAACCTGCGAATCCCGCAATGCGCCCGAGGCCGGTTCCAGGTGCTCGTGTTCAATCGATGCGCCGCGCGGATTGTGGAGTTTAACCTCTTTGAATCCGTCGATTAGGTGCCGGAACAGCGAAAAGAATCCGGTCTGACGTTCGCTGGTCTCGGTCAGCGCCAGATGGGTCCGGCGCTGGGTCAGGCGGTAGAAGAAGGTGCTGGTTATGATCAGCCCGATGATCACGGCAAAGACCAGCGGTGAGATGATCAGGGTGTAGAGTCCGCCCAGGATCAGAGCACCAAAGCCGGCCACACCATGAATCGACAAGATCGCGGCTTCTGTCAGGGTCTGTGAGTTTCGGGTTAGGGTGTCGTAGACGCGGGTGATGCCAAAGGCCTCGAAACGTCCATAGTCGGAGCGGCGGACCAGATCCGCGAAGTCCCGACGGATACGGTCGAGCAAATCCTCGACCACCGCAACGGAGAGGCGCTGACCGACAGCGTTACCTGCGATCACCGAGAATGCGGCGATCACAAAGAGAAACAGGCCCATCAGGTCAGGGACATTGGATTCGCTGGTGTGACCTTCCGGGTCCAGAACCTGGCTGACAACCACAAGCACACCGATCATCCCGAAGGTGCTTCCCATCAGCGCGATCGCGAGCTTTAGGCGTCGAACGCCAGCTGCTTCCCATACTAGTTTTAAGAACTTCACTGAGAGCCTCTGCCAAGCTTACAATCACAATAGATCAAAAATGACAGGTATGATTTCGAAAGTCACGGGTTGAGCGTGGCTGGTCATTTGTTGTGGGCCTTTGATGTGTTCGCGGACACCCTGTCCGAGAGTTTCTGGGACAGGCGACTGACATCCGATAAAGGCCAATCGGTTCCTCGACGACATCGAAGTTTTCAGTCGCCTTCAGGACGACGTCACGGTGCGTCTGGACGATGTCTTGCACCTCCGAGACCTTTAGCAAGTCACAGGCGCGTTTCGCGGCGCTGGTGTGGCTGTATCCGGCCTGTATCGCAGCAGCCCGACCGTTACCGCCACAGGCTATGTAGGCGTGAGCAAACCGGGTTTGTTTTTCGTTGAGTGGCATCGACAATCTCCCTGATCGTTGAAGGGATATTGTCTGTCATGCAGGGTAGTTTCCCCAGAGCCGCCAATAGATGTAATGCTGCGGAGGACTGCTAACAATAAACAAGCCACGAATGCTTTTCAGAGAGCAAAGCGCCGGTCTGTCGCTCTCAAAACCAGTTTTGATCCCGCACGGGTTGCACTGACCATCGACAAACTCCGTAATTCGTAATGATCTTTGCTTTCGGCTCAGCCCGGGGATCCCAACACACCAGCTTGGTGATTGCCATGACTGCGGTGTGTAAATGATTAGACAGGGGCCGAGTAGGCGGTTTAGGAATAAAGATACTTATTACAGCCAAGAAAGAAGATCAGATATGACGCTCAACCTATCCGAAATGAAAGACGAACCACTGGGAAAGCACCCCATTCAGGCAGCTGTGTGCACCCCGGCGGTCTGTGAACGTCCGTCTGGCACGTTGAGGAGGGATGACGCGCAAGACGTTGTCGCCGCCGACCGCGTGAGCACTTCCACGTTCGACGTCGACAGTCTCAACGACGAGGCGCTGGATACACCACCCTTGTCCCTGGCTATTTGTGTTATGTGTGCAGGAGGTTGCACTCCCCCCAGCTCCCCGTTGCGTAAGTTGTGTCTTGTAGACACGCAAGGCGGCGGCGCGTAGTGGCAGCGATGCGAAATCCCATTTGATGCACAGATAATGGCCCGGTGCGGGGCTGGTTCTCAGAATCAGTTTCGATCCCGCCCGGGTCATGATCCCGGATAGTTTATCTAATAATTTCTGGTGCCAGATTTAGCCTTAGAGCTTTTGTTACGTACTGCCATGCCCAGATAAAGCTGCTGGTCCGTGCCGTCAGTTCGCGTAGCCCACCATGGTGCCACTGGTGCCACCTGCAGACGTACTCTCGCAGCTGATTGATATCGGCTGTTTGCTCATGAAGCTGATGAGAACGTTCTATCAGGCGGGTCAGGCTGACCATCGACAAACTCCGTAATTCGTAATGATCTTTGCTTTCGGCTCAGCCCGGAATGCCCAACACGTCTTCTTGTTGATTGCCTCGGCCGTCCTTGTATAAATGATTAGACAGGGGCCGAGTTGGCGGTTTAGAATTTTTATCCTTTTACACCCAAGAAAGAAGATCAGATATGACGCTCAACCTCACCGAATTGAGAGACGACCCACTGGGAAAGCACCCCAGTCAGGCAGCAGTTTGCACAGCACCTGTCCTTTGTTATGTTAACCTTGACGCCCAGCAAGACGTTGTCGCTGCCGACGACGAGAGCAGTTTCACGTTCGACGTCGAGGGTCTTGGCGACGAGCCTCTGGACGATAGCCCATCTGTTTCCGCAGAGGCTGTTTGTGGGCCGTGCTTGTGTACGTGCTACGCAGACGGTCTGGGCGACGAGGCGCTGGACGATAGCCCATCTGTTTCTGCATTTGGATATGTTTGTAATCCGTTTTGCTACGTAGACGGTCTGGCCGACGAGGCGCTGGACGATAGCCCATCTGTTTCCGCGATGTATTGTGTGGTGTCCTGCCGGTGTGACGGTCTCAGCGACGAGGCGCTGGACCCCCGACCCGCAGTGAACGCCGCAGGGTGCATCGTTGGTTGCATTGGTTTCTGATTGTGCATCGTGTGGGTAGGCAAGTGAGATACGCAGGGGCGCCGCGCGTAGTGGCAGCGATGCGAAATCCTATTTGATGTACAGATAATGGCCCGGTGCTGGGCTGGTTC
>Ga0233439_10006061_pt1 | contig 10915 bp, 8 predicted proteins | sample SI_123_September_6_FD_182713 | JGI IMG/M metagenome (GOLD analysis project Ga0233439, IMG submission 182713) | Seawater microbial communities from Saanich Inlet, British Columbia, Canada - SI_123_September2016_100_MG | ecosystem: Environmental > Aquatic > Marine > Inlet | place: Canada: British... | reverse complement strand
AGAGCAGTCACATTATGCTATTAGAATTGGCTGTGGACGATTCAATACTGATGATGATATCAAAGTTGCAACTGGTGAGATATTGAATTCTCTTGAGTCTTTGAATAAAATTAGAATTTAGTTTGGAAAGTTTTCTAAAACCACATATCCGTGAGATTTTGCATTCTCAAAATGGTCTTGAATAATTTTCTCATGGTTTGCCCCTAACAGTGTCAGTGATTTATCCAACATTGAAATTTTGCTGCGATAATTTCTGTTTCTGTTGATTAACTCATCCAGAAATTTCTCAGGTGGCAGCGAGCCTAGTTTTGTACAATTGCACTTCTGACATGCCAGAGTGAAATTCCAGATATTGTCCTCTGCAATGTAATCAAACGGAATTACATGTTCCACATGTGTTTGATTTTTTTCTAGTAACTTATTGCAGTAGTAGCAATTCTTGAAGTATGGCTCTAGTGCTTTTCGATACTTTCCTAGTGCCGTTCTTGGAATTATCTCACCTTCAGTTTTTTGTATCAGTCTTGGAACTCCCAAATTTAGTTTTTCTAAAAATCTGGCCCATTCCAGATTCACTGCCTTTTTCAATACTGTGTTGTATTTTTTAAAAAATTCCATTGCTTTTGGATTTATGTCAATTCCTGCATCCAAGTTGACGTACTTTCTATTCTCATTTTTTACTCGCAATATCGTATAGTCAAAGAAAATTTTCTTTTCTTTTGCAGTTGTACCTTCTTTTAGTTTCTGAAACCTCCATGTCACATTGTGAAATCCATGTTTGACAATTTCGTTGACACAATTTTTTATTTTTTGAGTTTCCTCTTTGGAAATTTTTGCAAATGTTTGAGGGTAAAATGGCTTGTCAAATTCTTTTTGAATAATTTTAATAATTTCAGGCTTTTTTTCCACTTGTGGAGCCTGCTTGAATTTTGATTTACATTCCTGAAGCCAATAATACTTGAAAAAATACCCTGCTATGGTTTCAAACTCTACATGCGTCTCTGAATTTTCATTGCAGTAGTCTAGCAAAAATCTCATAAATGCAAATTTGTATGTGTTATCTTTTGTAGACAAATCTAAAATATTCATTAACGTTCTTTGAAATTCTTCATCTGTGATTTCTGGAAAATTCATAGTTGTTACTAAATTAAGCCAATCAACTATTTAGATTTAATTACTTATTCCTAGAATATTATCTATGTCTAATCAATTCTTTATTTTAGTCGATAAAAATAATGAAGAAAAACTTCGTAAATTTAAACTAGGAAAATTCAATAATGATTGTAATGAGATTCTAAAAAAGAACTCATGTAATTTTGTTTGGGGTATCCATAAAGGAAAAGTAAAATCCCCTTTGTGGTCTAAACTAAAGAAAAATGATAAAATCTATTTCACAATTCCTGAAGAAAATTTCAAATTATGTTGTAGATTGGTTAAAAAACTAAAAAATCTTCAATATGGAAAATTATTTTATCCAAATGATCTTGATGCACAATCTATTCAATATTTTTTGTTTTTTGATACAATTGAAAAGACCTCTATTTCCTTTAACGAATTAATTCACAACTCTGTAAGCAAAATTCCTATGCCTATATCTGGAATTTATGAAATAAAGAAGCAATACTTTGAAATAACAAATAAAAAATCTAAACCTAAAAAATTTACTCTTCCTACTAATGGGCCTGCAAAAAAGAACAAATCTGAAGTTTGGCGCTTCCTGCGTGATTCCAAGCCTGTTAAAGAACTAAAGACACTATATCATAACAAATGTCAAATTTGTGGGCAAACATTTGAAATTGAAAAAAAGAAATTCTATTCTGAAGTTCACCATTATCATCCTCTAGAAGATGGAGGTGATGATGATGTTTCTAATATGATAGTTGTATGTCCCAACCATCATACACAATTCGATTACAAAATTATCGTAATTGATAGAGATGGTATCAGTATTCTTGATAAAAATGGAACTCCTACTGGAGAAAAAATAACTTTTGACAAAAATCACTTATTAGATAAAAAAAACATAGAGAGTCAGTTGGAATAAGAAATGTTTTTTGAAGAATTAGATATTAAATTAGAATATTTTTCTGGACGACAAAATGTATTTAGTGATTTTTTCAACAAGGTTTTATCTCATTCAAATTTCTATCGTAGATTTGGTGGTGTATTTACTGGTAAAAAATTTGTTCATTGTGCTGAAGGGTTACAGGATTTTATTCATGAACATGATGGGAAAATGGAACTTGTATTAATACCAAATTTTTCCGAGTCTGATAAAGAGGCTTTCAAAAATAAAACTATTGATGAAGTAATTACTTCTAACTGGATTGATGATTTGTCTCAAATAAAAGACAAATTCCAACAAGATCACATAAAGGCACTTGCATGGATGATTGCAAACAAAAAATTGGAAGTCAAGTTTATTCTACCTAAACATCCTGATGGTGTTCCTCTGACAATTTCAGAGTTAAATGAACAGGATTTTCTTAAAGATGAAATTGGGATTTTTTATAATGTCGATGAACCTGGAGATGTGTTATCTTTTCAAGGATTTGTGGATGTTGATAATAAGGCACTAGATGAGTCAATCAAAATTCGTGTTTCAAGACCTTGGATTGAAAAAGATAGAGTCAATTCTGATCATATTGCATTTAACAATTTTTGGAATAATGACTCTTATCAATTAGGCTCAATAACTTGTGAAATACGTCCTCTTTCTGAAGATTTACTAGATTATTTCAAAAAAGAGGCACCTGCTTCAAAAGAAGAACTCCCAAAATTACAAAAATTACCAACTTTGAGACAATATCAAAAAGATGCTGTGAATAATTGGTTTGAAAATGATGGAAAAGGAATATTTGAAATGGCAACAGGCACTGGAAAAACCTTCACTGCTGTAGGTTGTATCAAAAAACTAGAAACAATTCATGACAATCTACTTGTAATAATCTCTGCACCTTACTCCAATTTAGTAGATCAATGGAAACAAGAACTCTCAAAATGGTATATTGATTCTAATATTTTGGATGCTGGTTGGACTAAGGAACTGCGGCAAGAGATCCAAGTATCAAACAAAAGTATTGATAAAAAATTGTCTGTTTTGATTTGTTCCCATGCAAAATTTGCAAGAGATGAATTTCTAGAAATCATTAAAAAATCAAAAATCCCTGTAATGCTAATTGTAGATGAAGCTCATCATGTAGGTGCAGGAAATACTGGAAAAGATGATGATGGTGTTGTAGTCACAAATGGTTCCAGAAAAGGGTTGTCTGAAAAGTACCAATATCGTTTAGGATTGTCTGCAACAATTGAACGATATTTTGATCAAGATGGGACCGATTTCATAAGAAATTATTTTTCAGGTTCATCTGGAAAATCTACTGTGTATACAATGTCATTAAAACAAGCAATTGAACAAGACAAATTATGTCGTTACAATTACTATCCTTATTTTGTAGAATTAACGAGTGATGAATTTTATGAATATAAGAGATTGACAAAACTTGCTGTTTCTTATCTTAGCTCCAAAAATTATGAAGACCGTATCAAAGGGGAAAACTTGATCATTAAACGTGGAAAAATCGTTCGTGATGCAACATTGAAAATTGATACTTTTTCTGAAATTATGAAAAGCATGCCTGATGTAAAACACTTGCTTTTGTTTTGCTCTGAAAATCAATATGACGAATTAGAAGAATTACTTGAAAATCCCTCAAAAATAGGTCTCAAAAAATCTCCTACATACCATCGGATTACCTATGATATGCCTAAAAAGAAAAAAGATCGTATGAGAATTTTAAAAGATTTCGCAAATGAAGATTATGAAATTATTTTATCAAATCGTGTTTTAGATGAAGGAATGGATGTACCTCAAGCAAAAAGATGCATTGTATTGGCATCTACTGGTAATCCTACTCAATTTGTTCAAAGAAGAGGTCGTGTTCTAAGAAAATATGACGATTTGTATAAAGATGGGAGCAGAAAAACTCATGCAGATATCTATGATATCTTAGTAAAACCTAGAATTTATGATCTAGATGATTTAGAGTCTCAAAAATTAGAGATTGGGTTGATCAGAAGTCAATTAAATCGTATTCAACAAATGGGTGAATTGGCAATTAATCGCGATGAATGTCTGGAAAAAATTAAGGAATTCAGTTATGGTTTACCCAAAGATGTTTTTAAAAAAGATTATGATTGAGGATGTTCTCTAAATTTTTCTAATCTTAAATTTAAAAAGATTCTATTACAATGTAATGCAGTTATCTCTAAATTTTCTATGTCCAATATTGATTGCATTTATAATCAAAACAAATTACTTTTTAACTTTAGATTCTCATTATAATTAATGGTGAAAATAAACAAAATAATTTCAGATCATTTTTCTGATGATAATAATCCTCCTGAATTAGAAAAAATTTTAAACGAACTTCTTGAAATTGAGAGTTCTGATAGCATGAAAAAAGCCGGTATGGACAAGTTGTATGATATTATTTTAAAAAAATATGCAAATAATGAAAAATTTGTGAATTGGTGTGATGAATATGTCAAGTGAAGAACGAATCTTAATCAAAAATATTGCCATAAAAAATTGTGGGAATTATTATGGTGAACATAATATCGAATTATCTGATTCTTTAGATAAAAATTTCACAGTAATCATTGGAATTAGTGGAATGGGAAAATCCACAATTTTCAAATTGATCTATTGGTGTCTATATGGAACTCATTATGACCTTAAAACTGAGGATACATCTAGTGATCAAGGAATAATCAATTCTACTTTATTGAAAAGCTTGGAGAGTGGTCAAAGAGCTGTTGCATCTGTAACACTTGATATTCATGATAAAAAAGGAGAAAAATATGTACTTTCAAGAACTTTAACTGCAACTAATCACCGTGAAACAAATGCCAAAAAATTTGATGAGACAAACAATTCAAGAATAAATTCTGGAATTCAAATTGAATCTGAATCAAAAATGAAAATGAAAGATGATGATGGTAATATTGTAAATCAAAAAGATACTAGATTAATAAAAAACAGTATTTCTAAATTATTCCCAGAAAATTTATCTGACTTTTTCTTGTTTGATGGTGAGAAACTCGTTGATTTTAGAAATAAATCTAATGCCGCCGAATTAATTAAAAAAGGAATTGAGAAAATTTCTGGTTTGCCAATAGTTGATGAACTAATATCCAACTCAAAGAAAACAAAAAATTCTATCATTAAGCACATTGCAGACAAAGATGTTGATTCAAGTATATTGGCAAAAGAATTACAAAATTTTGAAGATGATTATGACGAAAAAACTGATATAATAAATTCCAAAAAGAGTGAATTAAAAAAATATCTGTCGACCTATGACAATATCGTTAAAAAAATAGAATCAACCAAGTCTGGAAAGAATTTACAATCAAAGATTTCAACTCTAGAAAAAAATAGTAAAACTCTCACAAAAGAAATCCAAAGAACTGAATCAAAAATGAAGGATTTCATGTTTGATGCAATTCCCGAATCTCTGATTCGAGAAACTTTGGAAAAATCAGAAGAAATTTTTGCAAAATTAGAAGACGAAGATAAGATCCCTCCTTCAATTTCTAGAGGGGCAATTGATAAAATTCTAGCCTCAGATCCTTTAAGATGTATTTGTGGCAGGGATTTTGATAAAGATGATTCTGCATGGACAAAACTAGATGAAATAAAGAAAATTATCATCGATGATGATATTTCTCAAGGAATTACTCAGGGAAGAGGTTTGATTAGCCAAATTTTAGATCGTTCTATTCCAAAAAAAATTAATGATGCATATGATGAATTTGTAGAAAATGCAAAACATTCTCGTGATCAAAAACAAAAAATTCTTGCTGAACTTGATGAATTTAATGAGGAGATCAAATCTATTGAATTTGAAAATGATGAAGATTATGGTCAACAGAAAAAGGATTATTGGGAAAAAATTTCTCTTTGTCAGGGTGAAATAACTTCTTTAACTGAAGAGTGGGAAGACTTGGAAATTAAAAAGAGCGGTGCTGAATCTAGACTTAACAAACGAATTGAACATGAAAAAGTGGACACCGTTGAGAGAAATAAAATTACAATAATTTCTGCTGTAGAACAATTTGCAGCGCAAAAAAGATCTGAAATAATTGATGTATTGAGAGACAAAACTGAAGAATCCACTAGCAAGTACTTTTTGGAAAGTGCTCCTCAAAAAGAGATTTTTGATCATGTTAAAATCTCTTCAAAATATGATATTACTGCATGTGATGCTGATGGTGATGTACAAGAATTATCTAAAGGTCAATCTCATGTATTGGGATTGTCTTATGTCTCAGGATGTAGACAAATCACAAATATTAACACATTTTTGTTCATTGATTCCCCGTTACACAACATTTCTGGAGAGTCTCGAAATGAGATATCTCAGGTTTTGGCAAAAAATCTTCCAGGTGTTCAAGTTGTTTTGTTTGTTACTGACAGTGAATATCTTCAAGGTGATCCTCAAGGGGCAAAACCTGTAAGATCATATGTGAATCCTTCAAATAAAGTATGGAGAGAATATCAGATTATTGACAATAATGATGATGGCATAAGAGGAAAAGCAATAGAGGAGTTTAAGCGTGATGTCTGAATCTCCTAAAAAATTTGATATCAAGGATACAAAAAGAATCCTCCTTGGCTGGCCTCCAAAAATTGCATATGATGGAAATAATGATACAGTTGTTTCATTTTACTCAAAAGCCTCAGGTCAAACACAAGAAAGAACATCTTTTTTCAAAGGAAAAAAACTCACTTCAATTTTCATTTATGCAATGTGTTTGGGAAAAAGAAAAGGACTCTATAATGATTATGAGAAAAAAGATGGAAAAATAGACCGAAGAGCCACAATTGATGTAGAATATTTTGCTAGTCAACCTGAATATGTGTGGATGATGATTGCAACTGCATTTGATCATGCAAAAAATGTGGATGGTATGGATAGCAATCAATTATTGGAGTTATTTGATAACCCTGCAAAAATTGTAGAAATATGTGAAAAATATGCAAATTTTGGAATTCATGAATTAATGGATATGAATGACAAGGCATCTGTAGGTGATCCTTATCGTGGATATGACGAAAAACTCAATGAATTGCTAGATGAAACATAAATGCCCTATCTGTTCTAAGGTTTTTGATACCTTAGACTCTTTTGATACTCATATTGAAAATCACAAAAATGAATCTATTCTAAATGAAACTCCTAGAGACAATTCTATAGATTATACGATTCATAACGAAATACATCATGTAAATCATGAAAAATTTTTTGATGAAGAAAAATTTCAAGAATTAGTTGATAAAAAAATTAACTCGATTGAAAATCTTGATGAATTAATTTATCGACAAAACTTTGTCACCATTTTAACAGATGTTTATAGGAAAAATCCTTTTTGTTATTTACCATATTTTATCCAATTTTTTATGAATGGTATAACTGTCCAACAAATGATTTCAAAATTTCACTTTTCAAATAATGTGTCTTATTATGATATTGTGAAAAAAATTCTAGATTTAAAACAAAAAAGATTTGAAAATCAATATTGTTCTAATGCATTGGAATTAAATTTAAAAATTCCTAATTGGTCCAAAATATTTGAATCTATTACAGACAATTCTAAATTTTTTGAGGATGAACTAAATGAATTGTATTTTAATTCTGTTATCCAGGCACGAATTTTCTTATTTTTGACCTTACATCATGAATATATTTCAAAAAATGAATTAATAATATTCTGTAATATTGAAAAAGAAAATTTAAAGTCATTTGGTTTTATAGATGAATCTTTAGAGAAAAAATTTCAAAAATACTTCGAGGATGGATTTGAGAAAAAAATTGATGATATTTTATCTGATTTTATTTTTAAAAGATTTGTAACAAAAATTGGAATCAATGAAAAAAAATTCAAAGGAACTTTATCAATCAATGATATTAAATCCACAATTCAACAAAAATTAAAAATTCATGATAGCAAATTATCTTTTGGAAGATTAAAAACACTAGTGTCTGAAAAACATCCTGGATTAAATCTTATCCCGGGATTGGAAATTTTTGGCATTGCATTGGATGAAATGAAAAGAGAAAATATAGTTAATTTAGAAGTAAAAAGTAACTGGAAAAATGATTACTATGTTTTCCTCAATGAAGAATTCCAAAAAATTTCATCTGAAATCAAATCATTAGACTCTAAAAATATTCCATTTAAAGGTAGAAAAATCAATCCAGATCAATTTATCTCAGAATTATTAGAATTAGAAAAGGGTGATTTTGACGATGCAGACGACCAGGTTACTAGGATGGCTGGACTGGTTTTGGCAGAATCTGTAAAACTTCAATCACCTCACGAAGAAATACTGGATTTTGATTTTACTGTTGATTTGCAAAATTATGCTTTTCGACCGGAACAAATAGAGGCAATTGGAAAATTAGATTTTAGGCCACACGATGGGAGAGAATTTGGAATTCTACATGTCAAAGTAATGATAGATGAGAAACTCAGCTTTAAAAAATACTTGGAACTAAAAAACAAAATACCTGCAAACGAGCAGGGTACAATAATTACATTTCAAGCAGTATCTGATCAAATTAAAAATGACATGAAAAATGATGCTACAATACAAATCATTGACGAGGAGGGGGTAAGGATATGGGTATCAATTACGCCACAAATACCTGCAAGGAAAAACTCTATCTCAAAAATTACTTCTGATCCTCTAAGTGGGTTGGAAAACAAAATTGTCCATGTGAACTCTGTCTTTTATGAAAAAGGAATTGCATTAGTTAATGTTTTTCCAGATATGGCGGAGAAGACAGTGCTTGCACGAACTTTAGAAGAAATACCACTATCTGTTAGCGGTGCAAATAATTTTAATGAATCTGCAAGTGAGTATTCTGATTTTCTAACTGTTCTTTTTACTACATCTAAATACGATGATGTGATTGATGGCATTTTTAAAAATAAATTTGATCATGTGATGAAAAATTCATTTTTTAAATTTGAATTTGATTACAATGTGGTTGAACTTAATTTTGAACATTACAATAAGCGAGATATTTTTAATTGTAATTGCATAAAATATGCTGAAAATAACTTAAAATTTTGCAGTCATTTAATTTCTGCACTGGATTATGTTTTTAGATACACTTCAAGACAAAACAGATTAAGAAATGTTTTGGAAATATGGGTGACAGAAAACATATCTGTTATTTTAGACCGACTTGAAATAACTAAAGAAAATTGCCATGATGGTGAACTTTCTGATTTTATTGAAGGCAAATTCAAAATTTTAACAGATCTTTGATGTTGTACTTTTTTGATTTATTAGGCATGATTTCTATGTATTTTTCCAATAAATCAAACATCTCTACGTAGGAATAGTCTGCATAGTTCTCTTCTAAATCCTTTTTCTTAAAATTTTCTTTTATTGTTGTTCGAAGTTCATTTATCTTTTTGATTGTATCCTCTAACGTATCATCTTTTGAAACTAATTCCCATGATTTTTCTCTAGCTCTGCGAGCAGCCAATGCTTTTGGACTTGCTCTTTTTCTTTCAGTATCAAGTTCAGGTTGAGTATCTTCATAAAATAAATTGTCATGTTCTTTGTCAGTTAGAACTCTTTTATTATTTAGATAATCTGGCCCTGGACCATAAGTAAATTTCTTTTTGCCTTTTTCTAAATAACCACTTGATTCATTTAATGCTTCTTGTAAATGATTGATTTCTGAATCTGATTTTATTTTTTTTACTGGTACTGTACTGTTGTTATTTTTGTACCACGGATCAAATCCCAGCAAATCTAGAAAGTTTTCCCATGCTCTGAATTTTTTCTCGTATTCGCTGATATCAATTACAGATAATTCCTTCATGTCTTGTTTTGTAGGGACTCTTTCTATCTTGTTTTTTACGTTTAGAAAATACAATATCTGTGAAATTTGATTTGAATTCTTTTCATCCAATGCAAGACTGATAAAATGCTCCTCGTCTCCCCAATTTTCATTAACAAAATGCTTCGTATCGATATTTCTATTCATCACCTGTCTTAATTTGATTGGAGTAAGTTCTCCAATTCGAATATGTTTCATTAATGATTTGAGAAATTCTGCCTGGCCTCTGCTAATGTCAATGTCTTCTGCTGCCACATTTCCCATGTCCACAGTATTGCTGTAAAATTTGGTACTGTTTTTTGGATTTGTATTGGAATTTTTATCTGGAACATAGGTGCCCTGGCACTCTGTGCAAATTTGGGACTCTCTCATTCTAGGAGGTGGACTTCGAAATGTCTTTGAGCAGATCTTACAGCGCATATCTTTTACCTACACCCTGACAGAGTCATGCTGCTTTACAGTATGAACATTTGGGTGCCATTTCTTATGATACTCGTCATGCTGAGTATGAATTGGAATTAGTTTCTTGGCGTTTGCACCGTCTATGACATGTTTAATCTGCATTCCATCGCCATGTCCTGAAACGTGAACCTGATTCCAGTCACGCTCCCTGCTGATAACCCCAAATCTTTCAAACCAATTCTTGATCTGTTCTGCCTTTAGCTCCATCTCCAAGTCAAACGGCTCAGTTAGCGAGCGAATGTATGAGGAGCCCGGATTTGGTTTTACATCAATCAGGTTTTGCAAGTTAAAGTCGCTGCAATAAAACACAAATTCCTTTTGGTTTTTTGCAATGTCGCGATAGTCAACGACATTTGGATAGTCCAAAAACTCCCTTTGCCATGTTGCATAGTCTTTGTAAAGTTGTTCTTGAGAAAACTTGCCCAAATCTTTGTCTATTAGACTCCATGTTCCGCGCGGAATGAAAATTTTAATATTTTTGTCATCTGGTGCCGGATACAGTTTGCTACAATGTACAGAGCTAGAAAACA
>Ga0233439_10006060_pt1 | contig 10916 bp, 7 predicted proteins | sample SI_123_September_6_FD_182713 | JGI IMG/M metagenome (GOLD analysis project Ga0233439, IMG submission 182713) | Seawater microbial communities from Saanich Inlet, British Columbia, Canada - SI_123_September2016_100_MG | ecosystem: Environmental > Aquatic > Marine > Inlet | place: Canada: British... | reverse complement strand
AATTGTAAAAATATTTTTGAATTAACTTGAAGCGGGAATCCGACCGGGTTCCCGCTTTTTCCCCCACCAAAATCCAACCTTATGTCCAGTTCATAGGCTCAATTTTAATATCAGGTATTTATAGGTAAATGTTTGTATTTAAATAAAAAAATATGTATTAAATTGGGTGTCGCTTTTCCTTTCCCCCTTTGAAATTCGTTGTATTTCAGACTCTTGTAAATAACTTTTGACTATAGAGATGAATAGGCATATTTTAGCTATTCCAAATTTGGATTTATAAGTTTGGAAAACTCAATCGGCCTGCTTGCACGGTGAGAAGGCACGGCCTTTTTGTTGATTCTGAATTAAAGATTTCGGTCTTTACCCACACTATTTAACAGGAGGGTGTACCTATGTTCTTTCCCCGATGTTTGCTAAAGCTATTTTCTATCCTCGTATTCCTGATCGCTTTGCCATTGAGTGTCAGTGCCGCACCCGATGCAGGCCCGGTGAAACCCAGCCTCAAATCCCTGGCAGGTATTCCCCTCAGTTTTGAACAACACGACTCACAAAACAAGCAGGCTTTTCTTTCCCGTGGGATGGGCTACCAGATGTGGCTGACTCCCGATGAATCGGTCATCCATTTGCAGAAGCCAACACCGAAAGACGAGATGCTGCCTCAGCATGACCGTGACGAAGGTTCTTCTGCCAGCCAAAGAGCGCAGTTAAGAATGAAACTGTTAGGCGCGAACCCGAACCCTGCGATGAGCGGAATCGACAAGCAGAAAGCAAAAAGTAATTATTTCATCGGTAACGATAAGTCGAAATGGAAAACGGGTATCGAGAATTATGCCCAAGTAAAATACGAAAAAGTTTATCCGGGAATTGATCTGGTGTATTACGGCAACCAGCAGAAACTGGAATATGATTTTCTCGTTCGTCCCGGCACGGATTACAAAACCATTCGCATGAGTTTTTCGGGTGCGGACCTGTTAACGCTGGACGAAATGGGAAATCTCATTCTTAAAACTCCCACGGGGGATTTGATGCAACACGCTCCTATTATTTATCAGGAGGTGGGTGGAGAAAGAATACCGGTAGAAGGAAACTACGTCTTGATGGCTGACAACCAGGTTGGTTTTGAGGTCGCCCCATACGATTCCCGCCTCCAAGAAACCCCAGGAGAGCTGGTTTTCCATTGAGGTGATTGAATAAATCGGCCTCTCCCTCCAGGGGAGAGGAAAGGATTGTTCTTTGGGGTATAGCCGCTTTATATGTAGCGCAGAGTCAGCGCCCATTGGTTATATCTCTTAATTATCCTTCATAGCCCGCAGGGGTAGTAGTGGGTGCAATTCAGTTATTTATTTGGTAAACTGGTTTTTCAATCTAATGAGTCAATTGGAGAAAAGCTTATGATGGGAATTGGTTTTCCTGAGTTGATGGTAATTCTGGTCATTATAATGATCATTTTTGGGGCCGGTAAGTTGCCGGAAATCGGGTCTGCTTTTGGAAGGAGCATCAAAAACTTTAAAAGCTCCATGAAAGAAGCCGAAGAACTGGAAACACCACCCAGTGAAACCGCAGAGGCATCAGAAGGTGCAGAAACTGCAGAAACTGCTGAAGGTGCAGAAACTGCTGAAGGTGCAGAGGCCTCTGAGACTAAAGCAGGGGTTACTGCTAAGAAACCAGCCACCAAAACGGCCGCGGCTAAAAAGGAAGAGGAGTTGGTGGACGAAGCCGCTCTCGAAATTAAAGAGAACCGGATTGGAACCATTCGCACCAAACACGATGGCCTGGTTCAGCAAAATGATGTGTTCACGACATCCCTGGGTCGTACTCCCGGTGGAAGAGGGCGTGACCGGGGAGTTTCCCGAGATACCTTCTAGTCGGCCACTCGGCGTGGGGCCACCACTCGGAGTGGGGCCAAAGTGAGCCATCGGCTTTTCTCGGCGAGCTAAAAGCTATCTCGGCTTAAAGAGCTATTGCTCAGCTCCCTTGTAACCAGAAAGACGAGGGAATGTTGCAAAAACCTACTAAACCCTATTTCCCCTGACAAGGGGAACCGAGGGATTTTACCCCCCTACATATTATATTTTGGAAAACGAAGTGGAGTTAGTGCGCCGTTTAGCGGTCGCACTCGCCGCCGATTAATAAAGGGTCTGCGGGCTTTCCAGCTTATATTTCAATACTTCCAATCTAAAAGTCAAGTTTTTGACCCCCAAAAATCCTGACACAAGTCTGACACAAATTAGGTGAAAAGTTCTCTGCATAACCCATTCGATTTATTGGGATTCGAATATCCGCTATTTTGTATATTGAATTTGGGATATACTCTTAAAGAGATGCCTCTCTACAACAACCAATTGGAGGACACATAATGGAACTATCAAAGACCGCTAAATTAAATCCTCGCGCTGAAGAACCTCGTGTGTTCACTGTTGTACCTACTCCCTTATGCAACAATGTGGCGGCCAACCTTGTAGAACTTTTTGTAACAACCGATAGCGTAGTTGCCACGGCAAAGGTTGAAACGACTCGGTCATCTTCTAGAATTGAAGTCTACTGGGACGACGGCCAAACAGATGTTCTGAAACTTCCACCGGGTGTTTTATTTGATCAACCTCTGGAAATTATGGGCCAAGATGACTTATTGCCGAAAGGAACCTACCAGTTTAGCCACACATATAATGTATCTGAAGACGGCAAACCGTTTAGAAAACTTGTACAGGTGACAGTGGATAGCAAAGATGAATCTACGGATTTTAGGGTTCAGGAAATTTTTTTAACTCCGAGGTATAAGATAAACTACTACGAAAGCACTGTCTATGTTAAGGATGATTTCGATTTTCTTGAAGGGTCCCAAAACTTTGATATATACCAAAGGATTGATGGAGAACTTGTAGGTCACTGGAAATGGAAGCCGGGTAAAAATTTAGGATCAGAATTTGGCTTAAGGCTGGAAGGAAGTGCGATTTCCCGTGAACTGACAGTGGACGACTGGGTTAATATTTCATACCGAATTATTGAACATGATACTTTAAGTCAAAATGATGTGGTCAACATCAGCGTATATATGCACCCGGATCTGAATGAAGACGGTAATGTGCCTGTTGATAAGACAGGTACAGATGTTGGAGGAGAACTTGGTGATAATACGGCTGGAATCAGGTTTCAACGTTCAATTCAACTAATAGCCAACCAACCTAATAGCAGTACTGTTTTCGCATCAAAGGAGTGATGCCGGTCTCACACTCGACTAAATTTTTTTAGACGTTCTCTGGATGAAAGGGCCTAGCCGGTTTCGGTTAGGCCCTTCTGTGTTAGTGGTCGCACTTTCGGCCAATTATCAAAGAGCCCGTGAGCTTTCCAGCGTGTTTTTCAATACTTCTAGCTTAAAGCTAAGTTTTTGACCCCATAAAATCCTGACACAAGTCTGTCACAAATCGGGGGTCAATAAACTGGCATGGATTGAAAGGTATTGAAACTAAAGGAGTTTTTTGATCGGGGTTTTGCTTCTAACGGTCGCACTCGCCGCCGATCATATTGATCATGTCAAAGGTCGGGATGATGTCGGCCAGCATTCCACCCTTACACATATCACCCATAGCCTGAGTCATGGTAAAAGAGGGTGGGCGAACCCGGCATTTATAAGGTTTGCCGGTGCCATCACTGACGAGATAAAATCCCAATTCGCCATTTGCCGCTTCAGTCGGGAAATAAACTTCACCAACAGGGGGTTTGAGTCCATCAATAACAATTTTGAAATGGGCGATCATTTCTTCCATGCGTGAATAGACATCCGGTTTGGAAGGGTTTCGCAAATAAGGATTCGCAACATTGATCGGGCCATCTGGCATATCGCGCATGGCCTGTTTGATGATCCTTAGACTTTGTTTGATTTCCTCCATCCTGACTAGGTAGCGGTCGAAGTTATCGCCGGTTTTACCCAGAGGAATATCAAAGTCGATCTTATCGTAGCAAAGATAGGGGTGGTTTTTACGAACATCGTAATCGACCCCGCTGGCGCGTAGACAGGGTCCGGTGAAGCCCCATGAAATAATTCTATCTACGGGGATCTGGCCGGTGTCTTGCATCCGGTCAATAAAGATTCGGTTTTTGGTCAGCAAGTTATCTACGTCTTCAAAAAGTGAATCGAGTTTGGGGTAAGTTGCCTTCAGGTCTTCATCAAACCCGGGAGGCAAATCACACATCAGGCCGCCAATACGGATGTAATTAGAGGTCAGACGGGCACCGCAAACCTTTTCCAATAAATCCCAGACAATTTCACGGGCTTCTACAAAATAAATAAAAGCGGTCAAGGCACCGAGTTCCAATGCCGCGGCGGCAATATTGGTGTAATGGTCGGAGATTCTTGCAAGCTCATTAGTGACCACCCGGATGTAAGAACAGCGTTCGGTAATTTTAATGTCGCAGAGCTTTTCTACAGCCAGGGCAAAGCCAATGTTGTTCATGATGGCAGAGCAATAATTCAACCGGTCTGTGTAGGGAAATACATTTGAGTAGGTCACGCTCTCGCACATTTTTTCAAATCCGCGGTGCAAATAACCAATTTCTGTTTCCAGATTGACTACGGTTTCCCCATCCAGAGTCAGGAGAAATTTTACCGTCCCATGGGTGGCTGGATGTGAAGGGCCCATATTCAGGACCATGTGATCGGTATGTAAATTCTCTTTTAAGTCAGCCATTTATTTAACCAGCTTTGGAAATTTTTACGTTAATCAAACCTTCTTCACCGTTTCTCAATGCATTAACCGGAACGTTGACCCAGTTTTTCGGGATATAAAGCATTCCCAAACTGGTCACTCTACTGGTCTTGACTTTCACCTCCACCTTGCCGGCGGAAGACTCAACTACAATCTGGTCGCCCGTGGAGATTCCCAACTTCTTGGCATCCTCAGGGTTTATCTCCGCGATACATTCAGGTCCTATATCGACCAGAGCTTTAGCGTGCTGGCTGTAACTTCCGATATGGAACATATGATTGTTCGTTTGCAGGGTAAAAGGAAAGTCTCCTGAAGCATTATTTGGATCTGCTGAGCTACTATTTACATGGAATTTAGGATTTGTATTTACAGAATCCAGTTTCCACTGCACAGATTTATCTCCGGGGAAAACTCCTTTGTAAGCTGGGGTTCCCTCTTCAATTTCTTGTTGTACGCTCGTGACATCCGTGTTGTCGAAAGGTTTACCCAATGCGGCCGCCATTTCAATCAAGATGTCAAAGTCTGGTTTGGACATCCCCTGCGGGATTACTGCAGGCGCAACACGTTGCACGTGTCGGGACATATTTGTGTAGGTGCCTTCTTTTTCCGCGAAGGTTGAAGAGGGAAGAACAATGTCGGCCATTCTTGCTGTGTCGGTCATGAATACATCGGTGACAACAAGAAACGGAACGGTTCGCAAAGCTTCTTTAACCAATTGCGGTTTGTAATAGGATTGAAGGGGATCTTCTCCAGCGATAAAGAGAAATTTTAAAGTTCCATCAATACAGTTTTGGAACAGGTCTGCATCCTTATTGTTACTTTTGTTTGATTGATAGCCCGGTAGAAATTCTGGCGTACAGCCCATATCATTAACCCCCTGGGAATTACAATGCTCTCTGGGGGGATAAATGCTAACGCTACCCGTACTGCCATGTTGGACGAGTGTGCAAAGATTGAGCAGGGCATTGAGAATCTCTTCCCCCTGGTTTGTATCCAGAATATCATTCCCGATAATGACGAAACGGTCGGCGTCTCTGGCAAAACTTTCTGCCGCCCGGGTGAGAACATCATCTGGCAAGCCGGTGGTTCTTTCCACAGCTTCTGCTGTATAGGATTCTAAAGACTGCACCCATTCAATATAGTTAGGGATGGCATTCTGCGCTTTCCCGACATCTACCAATTTATTGTCAATGATGATGCGCGCTAACCGGGAGGCAACAATCAAATCAGAACCATGATTATAAGTCATGCGCACATCAACTTTAGCATTGCTGTCAAAAACTACTTTTCTTGGATTAGCGATCAATAAATCGGTGTTGGAAAAGATTGTTCCAAACCGAATGGAATTTCCACCTACAGGATATTCAGAAGGGAGGTCGGAATTGAAAACCAACACCACATCGGCTTCCTGCAACTTCGTAATGGGTTGTGACGGAATTCCATTTTCATAGCAGTTCAGCATGAATGAATTCAGGTATGGAGCTCTTAAATTGGCAAGATTGTTAACTTGATTGGAGTCCAGCAGATCGCGAAACAGTTTTTGGAATAGATAACCTTCCTCGTTAGTCAGTTTCTCGGAGCCTATTCCGGCAAGGCTGTCGGGTCCACTGCGGTTAACGGTTGTTTGCATACGGTCAGCAATGGTTTCCAGAGCTTCTTCCCAAGTTACTTCTTTATAGCTTCCTCCCACATTCATGAGAGGGGACTCAATGCGTTGATCGTTATGGATGATGCCGTGTCCCAAACGCCCTTTGGCGCAGAGATTACCCTCATTGATGCCAACATCATAGCCTTCGTCCGCTTCAATGCGTATGACCTGTCCCTTTTTGCTTTCAAGCTTGATCGTGCAACCCCATGAACAGTAGTTGCAGGTTGTGTGGGTGTTGGTAAACATGGCCGCCAAACCCCTTGCGCCTGATGTCATATCCATCAAAGCACCTGTTGGACAAACTGTAATACATTGTCCGCAGAATTCGCAGTCCAGGGGCTCGTCATTGGCCGTACCAATGCCAACACTCATTCCTCGTTTATGAAAGTCCAGGGCTTGAACTCCCTGAATTTCATCACAGGCGCGAACACACAATCCACACATGATGCAACGGTTGAGATAAAACTCGATAATAGGATTGGTTTTGATGCTGGGTTCGTTACGGCGCTGAATCTCAAATCGCCCGTTGAACATTTGTAGCAGGTCGGTATTATCCTGCAAGGGGCAAACCCCGGACTTGTCACAAATCGGGCAGTCCAGCGGATGCTCGACTAACAGCATCTCCAGGCAGGCTTTATTGTAACGATCCGTTTCTTCTGTTCCCGTGTGTACTTCCATGCCATCGGCAACGGGTTGGGTACAGGAATAAACCAGTTCTTTTTTGCCATCGACTACCGTTTCAACCATGCAGGTCCGGCAAGCCGCAAAAGGCTTTAACTTTCTGTTGTAACAAAGATTGGAGACCTGGGTATCATTCTGGTTACACGCTTCCAGAATGACAGTGCCCTCAGGAACGGAAACCTCTTTGTCGTTAATTTTTATATTGCAGGCTTTTTTGGTAACGGTACTCATTAAGCGGTAGCCTCCTCAATTGCCGGTGCTTCGGTATCATCCAGCTTGTATTCGCCCAGAATATTTAATGTTTCTTCCGGGTCTATATTTCCGTGAGTGTCTTCACCAATAATTGCCATTGGGGCGGCTCCACAGTTGCCTAGGCAGGAGGCAGTCTGTAAGGTAAATAGTTTTGTGTCGTCCGTTTCGCCAGGTCGAATATGATAGCGGTCGTGAATTTTATCACCGATGATTGGAGCTCCCTTTACAAAGCAGGCAGTGCCATAACAAAGTTTGATTATATGTTTTCCCGGCTCGGTAATTCGAAGCTGAGGATAAAATGAGATCACCCCATATATTTCAGCCCGAGTTACATTGAGAAAATCCATCAGTAACTCCATAGCGGGCATGGGCAGAAACCGGTATATGTCCTGGATTTTCTGTAATGTTGGAATGAGATGACTGCGCGAGGTATCTGGAAGATTTTTAAGGACTTCCTCAGTCGGCGCAAGATCTATCTCTTCTTCATCGACACTTTGGTCTGCGATTGGGATCTCGTTGGTTTCCATAGGATAAACCTTTACTGAATTAATAAAATCAGCGCATTCTTGCTTATCAATTTACCAAGAAAATAGGGGGATTTTGAAAAAAAAATAAGAATCTATTAGATTTTCGTGAATAGCACCATTTTGCATGAATCCCGCTTGGAGGCCGAAGTATATAAGTTCAACGGATTTACTGTCAACTTATTTATTAATAAAGGCTTTGATCCGTTAATTCCTTGAGTTTTAAGTGGCTATAAGGGGGTGTTTTATAGGGGTGAGATGAATAGGGGGCATGAACTGTATTGCAATCAAAATTTGCTCTCACCAACGAGGCTATATTGGAGTCAGCGACAGGTTGGGAAAAAACAGGTTTCAGGGAATCAGAATGACATCGAGTTCTTTGGGAAATGAGTTGAATGATTTATTAGATGGATTAGTTTCTTTTTCGAGCTCTTTTTGAACAGCGGCCAATTTCTCATAGGCCCCTGAGTGATTTGGGTTCATTTGCAGGACCTGGCGGAACTGGTCCTGAGCTTTCTGATAATGATTGAGCTTGCTATAAACGAGTCCCAGACTGTAATGGGCATCTGTATTTTCAGGATTGAGGGAGATGGTGCGTTTCAGAGGGGGCATTGCCTCGATAAAACGATTTTCGTCCATTAAGGACCAGCCTAAACTGAACAAGGCTTTCTGGTTATCAGGATTCAACGCCAGGGTTTTTTTGTATTGTTCTATGGCTTCTGGATGACGCCCAAGAATTTCGTATACCATGCCTAAATTGTAGTAGCCAGTCTGAAACTTGGGATAGGAGCGAGTGGCTTCCTGAAACATTTTTATTGCTGTTTCATAATCCTGATGGAAAATATAAATTGTTCCCAACTGGTTGTAGGCATCGGTAAAGTCCGGCTCAATTTTAATTGCTTGTTTGTAGGAGGCAATAGCTTCTGGATACATTTCCAGCTTTTGGTAGGTCTGCCCCAAATGGTTAAAGGTTTCTGAAGAATCCGGTTTAATTTTGACTGCTTTTAGATATGGAGCGACCGCTTCTTCCGGGCGACCCAATCGGATCAAAGTAAGCCCAAGATAAAATTGAGCTTCAAATGATTCAGGATCCTGTTTGACGGCTTGTTCCAGGTGTGGAAGGGCCTTTTCAAACTGGTTCATTTGGACCAGACTTTTGCCGGATAACAACCCAACTTCCCTGCTCGAGTCAGGGGCTATTTTCAGGGCGGTATTGAGATATATTGCGGCTTCCTGGTAATTTCCCAGAATTGAGTTGAATTTTCCCAGTTGTAGAAGTGTGTCAAGGTGGTTGGGATTTAACTCCAGGGCATTTTTTAAAGATTCGATTCCTTCTTCAAAGCGCCCCAGTTCACCAAAGGTGACTCCCAGTTTGTAATGAGTCTCTTCTAACTCAGGGTCTATTCGTAAAGCTTTTTCAAATTCCCCCAATGCTTCTTTTGATTGTTTCTGCTTTGCATAGATCCATCCTAACCGGACGTGTCCTTCAACATAATCAGGGTTGATAGCCACGACTTCCTGATACGCAAGCCCTGCATCTTGATAGCGTCTTAAAGATTCAAAAATTTCTCCAATCTGGAAGTAAGCGTCTAGATTGTTGGGATCCAGGTTTACAACTTGTTTGAATTGCTCCAAGGCATTATCGGTTTCTCCAAGCTCTTGATGCAACCACCCCATATTGTAATGCGCTTCGGGAAAGTTTTTGTTCAAGCGGATGGCTTCCTGAAAGCTATTTATGGCATCGCGGTTTCTGTCAAGCTGGGAATATGCCACGCCCAGTTTGAAATGGGCAGTAGGGCTTCTAAAGTCAATACGCGCGAACTCCAGGTAAGGAGATAACGCTTTTTCATGTTCCCCCATGTTTCGATAGGCATTTCCCAGAAAATCGTATGAGTCTGCATAGCCAGGGTTAATGGTGATGGAATTTTTTAAGGGCTCAACGGCTTTTTCATTTTGTTGGGAATTTATATAGGAACGGCCTATACCAATATAGGCTTCAAAATAATTTGGGCTAAGACGCAGGGTATCTCTATAAGCTTGTATAGCTTTAATGAATTTATTTTGTTGGAGAAAACTTTGACCCATTTCAAAATAGGCATCGGGGTAAATTGGGGAAATTTCCAATGTCCGATTGAAATGTTCAATGGCTTTGGCATGTTCACCCAAGGCCACAAAAACTCGCCCTAAAGTAAAATGGGCGATGACCATTTGGGGTTTTGCTTTAAGTGCAGTTTGAAGAGGGACCAGGGCTTTATCATATTCCTCCAGTTGGGCATAAGTCCAGCCTAAGCCAAATAGGGCTTCCCCATAATTGGGTCCCAGGCGGGTAGCCTCTTTGAAGGCATCAATAGCTTCTTCATACCTTGCTACCGCTCCCAGACTTGAACCCAGACCACTATGCGCCGCCGCAAATAGAGGTTCCAGCTCTATAGCCTTTTGGAACTCTGCGATGGATTTACTATAGAGGCCCATTGTGTAGTAAGCCTGACCCAGGCCAAAATGTGGAGCATAATCCTTAGGGTCGGTTTCTGCGGCCTTATTCAATGTTTCAATTATGTCCTCCCTGGCTATGGCCGTATTCGATAGCGCCGATGCCCAGATACTCAAAAGCAATAAAATTATAGAGGCCACTTTTAACATAGAATCACTCAATTAAACCTACTGGTAACATCCTCTGGATAAGACTCAATATTGTGGATAGCCAGGTCTGAACCTCTTTGCTCATCTTCTTTGTCGAGACGGATTCCGACCGTTTTGTCTAGTACTTTATAGACTGTAAATCCAAATGCCAAACCGACTACTATGGCAATTAGTGTGCCGATAAGTTGTGCGAGAAAGCTGACATCACCCAGGCCACCCAACGCTTTTTGACCAAAAATTCCACAGGCTATTCCTCCCCATGAACCGGCGATGCCATGTAGGGGCCAAACACCCAGCACATCATCAATCTTTAATTTTTCCTGTTCCCAGGTAAAACCTTTGACGAAAATAACTCCAGCTATTGCCCCAATTAGCAGGGCGCCAATAGGATGAACCTGATCCGAACCGGCACAAATGGCAACGAGACCTGCCAGTGCTCCGTTGTGGATGAAACCTGGATCATTTTTA
>Ga0233439_10006057_pt1 | contig 10920 bp, 9 predicted proteins | sample SI_123_September_6_FD_182713 | JGI IMG/M metagenome (GOLD analysis project Ga0233439, IMG submission 182713) | Seawater microbial communities from Saanich Inlet, British Columbia, Canada - SI_123_September2016_100_MG | ecosystem: Environmental > Aquatic > Marine > Inlet | place: Canada: British... | reverse complement strand
AAGTAAACGGAATCAGCACACCTGAAAGCCCAGCGATGAGCATGTTCAAGAACAACGCTCCCGCTACGATTCCGGCGAGATAAGCGTCGCCGCGCCACAGGAACACAATGCCGGCAATCACTACTGCCACAACAATGCCTTGCGCAATCGCCAACAACGCCTCTCGGACAAGCAGTTTGCGTGCATCACCCGGAGCGGTATCTCCAATCGCCATCGATCGAACGATGATCGTTAGCGTCTGATTTCCAGAAATACCTGCTTGTCCCATTACCACCGGCAAAAACACCGCCAGAATAGTGAGCGAACTAAGGGTTTCGGTGAACAAATTCAACACGAATCCAGTTGCCAGAACGGTCGCAAGATTAATCAACAACCATGGAAGTCGATGCCGAACTGAACCACGTACTGACTCGATGCTTTTCGCGTCTCCACGAACACCCAGCATTCGGAACATGTCCTCAGTTGCCTCAGCCTCGACAACATCGACCAGATCTTCGATGGCGATAGCTCCTTCGAGCCTGCCATCAGCACTTATCACCGGAACAGAACGTATCTCGTAACGTTGCATGAGCCGAGCGGCTTCTTCTTGGTCAGTTTTCGTTCGTACTGAGACGACATCGGGGTTCATCACGTCGGTAACTGTCGATCCAGCGCGAGCGAAAACCAGATCGGGAAGTTCAAGAACACCAACCAGTAATCCATCGTCATCGACGGCGAAAAGCTGACGCATGTCCTCGGGTTCTAGATCGGAATTCCTCAGAACCGTTATTGCCCGCGTAGCTGTCCACGAATCTCTTATGGCAACGAACTCTGTCGACATGAGTCCACCGGCATCATCGTCCTGATGCAGTAGCAAATTGCCAATTGCTGAACGATCTTCCATTCGAACGAGAATATTGCTAGCGTCAGCCCAATCAATTCCGCGCAGTACGTCGGCCGCCACGTCGTTAGAAACGGTTTCTAGCACCTTCGCCATTCGAGTTACATCGACTAAACCGGATACTTCCACGGCCTCATCGACGTCCATGTGCTCAAGAACGTCGGCAATTTCTTCTACCGAAAGGCTGCCGAGCAACGCACGTCGATTCTCAGGTTCAAGATCAGCAAGAACCTCCGCTTTGTCGGGATCTCTAAGCCCCTGAAGCTCGGATAAAGCCTGTTGAGCATCACCAGATTCAACGAGTTCTTCAATAGTTTCTTGAATGCCGTCTAACTGATCGGCATCAGGAGCAGTCGAAAAAAGGACGCGTTCGTCCTGATCTTGAATCGAAGTCTGATCGGGATTACGAGATGAGTTGTGATCGTCCGGGGTCTGATCGGGCATACGTCGCCCTTGCCTACGTGCTCAGCGGTAACCAGAACATCGTACTAGGTGAGGTCAATCAAATACCGCAGCGAATCGAAACTAAACATCCCAACTAATGATTCGGGGACGATGAGGTTCAGTCCACTTCAGCCTGAAGCCGCCTTCGACCTCAAGCAACGATTCGCCGAGCACGTCGTTCAACAGTTTCGATTTTTCCGATTCAGCCGAAACGAATAATCTTGCTTGGCATTCAGTCAACGCGTCTTCACGAGTCTTGAACGGACGCGATATCCATTCTTCGAGCAGGGTTTCCTTGTATTCGATTCCCATTTCACTGAGCAACGACTCGATTTGAGGAAGCGTTGGTAATTCAACTCGTTCTTCTCCGTGAACACGAGACCACAGCGGAAGATAAGTTGCAGTTGCAGGTCGACCGAACGAAATTAACGCAACTGACTTACGAGCGCTCTGGCTCAACTTACGAATGAATCCTTCGATTGCCGTAACGGTGTACACAACGTGAGCACACACAACCAAATCATGTGGTTCTACTTCAGCGTCCTCCCATGTACTTGCGATGACTGAGAGATTCCGCACTCCCCACGCTTCGGCAGTTCCGACGAGCTGCTCGCGCATCGCCTCAGACGGCTCGACGGCTGTTACGTGTGAGGAGTATTCAGCCAACGGAATCGCAATACGACCTCCACCGGCACCAACATCGAGAACGGTTTCACCTTTAGTTATGAATTCGACGAGCTTCTGAATCGTGTCGTCAGGACCAGAATCACCCTTCTTAGGTGGAACGAACTTGTGAGCGACCGGACGCCAAAAATCGTCCGAAGCCATTTCTTCTCGTACGCTGTCCGATTGAGCATGCTCGGCTACTACAATTTTTTGCCATGCAATTCCCGATTGTGTCCTGTTTATTTCAGTCATCTACACCAGTTCCTGAGTTCGCTATACGAAATCTATTCGATAATTTGCCCCAAGTTGTCGAAGTTGTCGATAAGCTAGGTCACCGTTCGTAGGTTTAACTTATTGGATACATGAAACTCGTATCTCGAATTATGTCGAGGTGGCGTCGAAAATCATGCGATCCAACGTGATATTTGTGGAAAGGTTCTCCCATGCTATTAGGTGTTGCGGGTCTCGTGCCAGGCGACTGGAAATCAATCGATGGAGCTGTCCTCGATAACGTTGCAGAGCACGGATTCAAAACCGTTCAAATTCGAGTCGACGATCCGCAGTCGATGGGGAACGGCGACGTTAAACGCCTGAAATCCATGTTCGAAGGGCGTGGCTTTGAGATGCCTCAGACCGTTGGAAACTACGGTGGCAAACTCATCGCTGAAGATGAAACCGAGCGAAAAAACGAGATCAAGTTCGTAAAACGAATGGTCAATGTAACGGCTCGACTCGGTAGCCCGAACACATATCTTCGACCCGGTAGCCTAAATCCAAAAGGCGGCTGGATGCCTCACCCGCTTAACCACTCTGACGAAGTATTTGATCGACTCGTCGACAGCACGAAGCAGATTTGTACAGTTGCTGAGAACGAGGGAATCATGATGGCAGTCGAAGGTGGCACCGTTTGCCCTATCGACTCTCCACAGCGAATGAAAGATCTCATCGACGCCGTGGGATCGAAGGCACTAGGGCTGAACATGGACCCTGTGAACTTCGTAGGTTCTCTCGATATTGCATACGACACAACAGCGCTCATCAATGAGTTCTACGAACTAATCCCGGATCGAATCGTTGGAGCCCATGCGAAAGACTTCACAGTCGTAAACGCACTTCTGCCTCACTTCGAAGAATCGATCATCGGACAGCCAGAAAGCCTGCTCGACAATGAAGCCTTGTTGGTTGGACTACAGAAGGTCAATCCGAAGGCACATGTTCTAGTCGAACACCTTCCAGACGACAAAATACCGGTAGCTGCAGCAGGAATTCGCAAGGTTGCCGAGCGTGCCGGTATTGTTTGGGACTAATAGGAAATAAGAAGTCGGTTTTTATTTAGACCGACACTGGATATAAAACGTTTTTGGAATTCGTCTGCTGACCGTTCCAATAAAGAAAACCTGCCTCGGCAGTTCAGGAGCCAATCATGCCCGTCGATCTCTCTGGCAAACGAATAATCATCACAGGTGCTGCAACTGGCATCGGGCGAGCCACAACTCTTCGAGTATCGGCGGCCGGAGCAAAAGTAGCTGCCTTTGACGTAAATGACGCAGATGGCGCAGCAACGATCGGCGATGTGAACGAAGCCGGTGGCGACGCTCGCTACTGGCACGTTGACGTGCGTGATGAAATTGCCGTTTCGGGCGCTGTCGCAGCCGCAGAGACGTGGCTCGGAGGCGTGGACATACTGATTCACGTTGCCGGAGTACTCCAGGGCGCAGCGATTGAGCTTGATGAGTTCCCTGAGGAAATTTGGGACACAGTTCTCGACATCAACCTTCGCGGATCGTTCACCATCTGCAAGTACGTCACTGGTGCCATGAAAAAGCAGGGCAAGGGTGTAATTATCCTTACTTCTTCGGGAGCCGGGGTTACGGGTGGAAGTTCGTCTCTCGCATACGGTTCGTCTAAGGGCGGAGTTCACGGTCTTTCACTCGTAATGGCTGCTCATCTTGCGAAGTACAACATTCGTGTGAACGATGTTCTTCCGGGTGCGGTTGCAACACCTTTGAAGGTTGCGAATGTGGAAGACATGCACGATGCCGGTGGAAAAGCAGGAAACCTCGAAGAGAAGATCGATGCGCTTGTGTCGCCCGATGAGATCTCGAAGGTATTCGCGTTCCTAGCCAGCGACGAAGCCAGCATGGTCAAGGGAAGCGTAGCAACGCGCTAGTAACTTCGTGTCCTCCCTCCCTGCTAGGGAGGGAGTTAGGTACATGCTGAGCCAGTCGAAGTAGAGTGAGTCTAATCACCACTACTCCTGCTTTGCGGTGTCGCGCTTCTCCCAGCCGGGGCGGAACATTCGCAGGAAGTTGCTCTTGCCGTATGGGTGTTTTTTGGCTTCTTCTTCGTTCAGCGTAACCCCTATGCCTGGAGCCGTAGGCATGGTCAGATGACCGTCTTCAACTCTAAGGAATCCGGTTAGAACATCACTCACCCAAGGCTCCAAGAAATCGTCGAAACACTCCTGAATGAAGACGTTCGGCGTCACTGCATCGATATGAAGAGCGACCATCGTTTTGAACGGACTTTCGGCGTTGTGCAGAGCGATTTCGGCGTGGTGAGCTTCAGCAATTCCCGCTATTTGTAATGACCGCCAGATGCCACCGACTCCAAGCGGCTCGGGATTAATAACGTCGGTTACGTTGTGCGATAGGAACTCGCCGAACTCGTGAATAGCGTGCATTCGCTCGCCAGCGATCATCCGAACTGGGATTCGCCGAGCGACTTCAACTAGCGCGCTCACGTCTGTCGACAGAACGGGGGTTTCGAACCAAGTGACATCGTAGTCTTTGAGCCAATTGCCGATTTCGATCGCGGCGTACGTGCTGAATCGATCATGTGCTTCGATCAAAATATCCACTTCGTCGCCGACGGCATCACGAACCGCGCCGATCAGTGCTTTAGCCTCGGCCGTTTCTTTACGTGACATCTGCATGTGCGCATCGCCAAACGGATCGAACTTGAGAGCGGTGTAACCCTTGGCAACTACCTCACTGGCCTTTTCCGCAAAACCCTCTGGAGTTCGTTCGCCCGAGTACCAGCCATTGGCGTAAACCCGAACGTTTTCACGAACCTTGCCGCCTAAAAGCGTGTGAACGGGAACCCCAAGGGACTTCCCAAGGATGTCCCAGCAAGCCATCTCGATTCCTGCCATCGCAGTCGTCACTTTGATAAATGCAGTCAAGTACAGCTTGTGAAAGATTTCGTGGACGTTGCGCGGATCCATTCCGATTATGAGGTGTTTGATCTCTTCGATCGCTGCCACCCGTGGCTGGGTCTCCGATCCGCCGGTCGCTTCACCAACCCCGATCAGCCCTTCGTCGGTTTCGACTACAACGTAAATCCAGTTCTTCCACGGGTTACCAACTACAACGGTCCTTACATCGGCGATCTTCATTCAGCTGCTCCAGCAATGTGTGCACACGAGACCGGGTTCACTGCAAACCAAGTTTGGCGGGAATTCTACTTCGTCTTTTCTGAACGATGTGCCTACAGCCGTGGCAGATTCAGGAATACAATCTCGGCTTATAGCAACAATTGCTCGATCGCTGACAAATAACCTGAATAGGCAATCAAATTGGCAAAGTCCGTACCGCACGATTATCACTACGATCTAAAGACTGCTTCCAATCCCTCGATAAGCCCGAACGACAAAGCAGTTGCGTTCACAGTTCACCAGTTCGATCGTTCAACGCACAAGGCAAGTACCGATATCTTCGTGAAAAGCCTTGGGAACTCATCGGCGCTGACCCAGATGACGGATTCAGGTACTGCTTCAAAGCCAACTTGGTCGCCCGATAACAAACGGATTGCCTATTTGGATGAAGACGAATCGGGAGTGAAGCAGATTTTCACTCGCTTGGCATCGGGTGGTGATCGTAAAACGATCACTGCCCAAATTGCGGATGTCGACGCCATAGCGTGGTCGCCCGACCGATCGAAGATCGCATTTAGAGGTTTAGTGCCTGGCATCGACGAACAGGATGCGATTACCGCTGATCCTGATTTGCCCAAAATACGAACGGCGCGCCGAATCAGGTATCGGCAAGATGGCGTTGGGTGGCGCGGCGACTCGTTTCATCACATTTACATCTACAACTTCGATACAAAACAAACTACGCAAATCACCGACGGTGAAGGCGATGATGGCCCGCCAGTCTGGTCGCCAGATAGTTCTCAAATAGCGTTCATCTCAGATCGAACGGCAGAGCGTGATCTCAGTTCAAAAACTGAACTATATGTATGTAACGCCGACGGTTCGTCGCTTACCCAATGGTCGGGCGATATGTTCATGGTCGAGTCGATTGCATGGTCGCCTGATGCGACCCGTATCGCAGTCACGGGCGGAAAGGACAAGGCTGAGGTAGGTGGCTATGGGCTCACCACGCAATCGAGTGTGTACGTCCTCGAACTCGGTAAAAGTCCGCAAAAACTGACCGACGACTCGATACGCCCGCACGCTAACGGCGCTGGATTTTCAGTTACTGCGGGCAGTCCATCTATGTCCTGGTCAGAAGCAGGTGTCGGAATCGTATTCGGAGCCGACTCTAAAGGGCAGTCACATGTAGCGATCGCTAATCCCGATTCGCCGGGTGATGTTCGATTAGTCTCTGATGGATGGTCGATCACAGAATTAGCGATCAGTTCTCAGGCCGGATTCGCAGTCGTGGCGGCAAGTTCTCCAACGTCACACGGCGAATTGTTCCTGATTGATCTCAACTCTGGTGATGTGCACACCACTACTCACCTGAACTCTAGATTTTTCGACAATCATGATGTCGCTGGTCTTGAGAAGTTCACTATCGACAACGGCGGATTCGAGATCGAATCGAGGGTGTGGTTCCCGGCAGACTTCGATCCTGCAAAAAAATATCCTCTACTTCTCGACATTCACGGCGGGCCTCATAGCGCTTTCAACGACTCGTTCTATCCGATTCATCAGGTCGCTGCGGGGGCCGGATACGTGGTCGTAGCGCCAAACCCAAGAGGATCTTCGTCGTATGGACTCGACTTCGCCACAGCAGTACATGGTGATTGGGGCATCGGTGACTATCAGGACGTAATCGCTGCGATGGAGCACGTTGCGGCACGTGAGTACATCGATGAGACTCGGGTGGTTATTCACGGGTCGAGCTACGGAGGGTTTATGTCGAGCTGGGCTGTTGGCCATACCAACAGGTTCAACGCCGCCGTTATCGCAGCTCCAGTCACGAATCTTTCAAGCTTCTACGGAACGTCAGACATTGGCGTGAACTTCTCTGAGACTCAGCTTGGCGGTGAGCGATTCGAACGAATCGAACACTATCGGGAGCATTCACCGCTTACGTACGCCAGAAACGTAGACACTCCGGTTCTGCTGCTGCACGGTGAAGACGATGTGCGAGTGCCTATCGAACAGTCAGAACAGTACTTTGTTGCGTTGAAGCGACATGGCAAAGAGGTTGAGTTTGTTCGGCTCCCCGGCACTAGTCATGGAATATTCAGAGCGAAACATCCATTAATCCGCAGTCAGTACTTCAGAAGAATGCTCGACTGGTTCGAGCACCACAACGGTTCACCGAGATAATGATTCGCAGTGGTTGTTCATCGGTTCGAACTTCATCGAGTTAAACAAGAAGGGTCGGTGCAATGCACCGACCCTGTAATGATTCGTACGAACTGATCTAAGCGATCATCTGCAACGGTGACATAACGTCTGCAGAACGTTCTACGTCGCCTTCATGCATTGGAAGCTGACCGGTCGACTCTAGATACGTAAGGATAGCGAATACACGCCCGTGCCTCTCGCCGTTTGAGTTGAAACCAAGCTTCGCAAGCACGCTGCTGATGTGGTGTTCAACAGTTCGTGGCTGAATGAACAGTGCCTCAGCAATTGCTCGGTTTGAGTGAGCCTTTGCCATTAGTCCAAGAACCTGAAGCTCACGTGGGCTGAGATTCTTGAGTGCTCCGCTCAAGCGAACGCCTTCATCGGAAGTAAGCTTCGAGACCATTGCTGGGTCGAGAACTGTGCGTCCTGCGGTTACATCTTCGATAGATCGAACGATGTCACGTGTGTTACGCAGAGTTGACTTCAGTAAGAAAGCTTTTCCTGCGGAATCATCACGCATGAACTCTTTCAAGTACTCGCCACGATCGTGAGTTGAGAGCATGACTAGACCCGTTTTTGGGCTGTCTACTCGTAACTGACGTGCGACTTGTATACCGTTGATCATCGGTAGGCTGACATCAAGAATCGCTACAGATGGCTGCAGCGACTTTGCCATAGATATGGCACTACGACCATCGGCTGCCACGCCGACGACGTCGATTCCCGGCTCTCGGTCGAGAAGAAGTGCAAGACTTTCACGAGTCAGTTCGTGATCGTCTGCTATTAGAACAGATATTGTTTGCATTCGAATTTCCCCTGTATACGATCAAGAATCTGACGGGATTACTTGAATCGTTTGCCCCCGTTACGTATAGGTACGGGCTTAAGGCGCAATACTGATGCCGGGTATTGCTAGCCGTTTCCTACCGAACGTATCCCCTAATACTCTCCGCCAATAGTTCATGTGTCGTTAGCGCAACCCACGCGTCATGCTAGGTGGCAATACATGAGTGCGTTCACACACCCCGTTCGTACCCCGCACCCTGCACCCCATGTGGGTAAGTACACCGGGGTTCTTGGTGCGATCCCAATTCCCCACACCCGACTGTCTGAATACTGTTGATTAGTAGATAAAACGGACGGTCAGGTCGAGTACGCGCCCTCGTGCGCACGCTCCTTCTAATCCTCTTACTCCACGTGTGTGGTGAATCGGGGAATGACCAGAGCTTGAGGAGCATCCGAGAGATGATCACGAAACAGCTGGATACAAAAGAACCCCAGCAGCAGCGCGGTATTACTGGATTAGAGACTGCGATTATTTTGATCGCATTCGTCGTAGTAGCGTCAGTGTTCTCATTTACGGTTTTGTCGACAGGTGTCTTCGCTTCAGAGCGATCAAAAGAAACTGTCTACGCAGTCCTTGAAGAAGCCAAGAGTTCGCTCAACCCAAGCGGCAGCATCATCGCCTTTAAAGGACGCGCTGGAACCTCGACGGACGAAGACTCCATTTACAAAATTCAGTTCGTACTATCAAACGCCATTGCCGGCGAGCCAGTCGACATGACTCCTCCATACACAGTTGATGCGACGAACACCGATCCTGATATCTCTTCAGGTTCGGAATACAAGACCGTGATCTCCTACCAGGATAAAAATCAGTATATTTCCGATGTTCCCTGGTCTATCAAAATGCTTGGTCAGTCATCAAACGACTTCCTAGTGGAACAGGGCGAAAAAGCTGAAATCACTGTGTGGATCTTGCAGCGACTCAATGGTGTTGCGGATCCTCTCTCGAACAATGGCGTGTCCACATACAATTCAACCGATTCCAATGGGAGCAGCGGAATATTGACCACGGGCGGGACCCTGCTCAATGCAAACGACCAGTTCACCCTGGAAGTGAAGCCTGAAAGCGGTTCGACTATTGCCATTCAGCGAACAACACCAGCACGTCTCGACACAATTATGGATCTGAAATAACTTTCAAATCATCCAATCATAGTAGAAACGACCAGCGGAAATTCGCTGGTCGTTTTCGTTAAAGGTATTGGTGGCAGCACATTCAAGTTTGTGTGCCGACCCAACCGACTAAATATTTCCCAATAACTAATGTTGAAATTAAGAGATACGTCATTGCGATTTGATCTAAGAAATCCATTTGGCGCAAAGAGAACTATTACGGGATTTGGGGAGGCTGCAGAAATGTTGTTCAATAGAGAAACGAATGTCGGTGCACAAAAAGGGATTACCGGTCTTGAGACCGCGATTATCCTTATCGCATTCGTAGTAGTGGCTTCGGTATTCGCATTTACCGTATTGTCGACTGGAATATTCGCTTCCGAGCGATCGAAAGAAACCGTATTCACCGGATTGCAGGAAGCCAAAAGCTCAATCGAGCCACGTGGTTCTGTGATCGCCTTCAAGGCAAATCGCGGTGGTACAGACACCATATTCAAAGTTTCGTGGGTTGTTTCTAATGCAGTCGCCGGTGAGCCGGTCGACCTGACACCGCCTTACACAGAGGGTGCAGACGGAACAGACCCAGACATCGTCACAGACGCAGAATACAAGACGGTGATTTCATACACCGACATCAATCAGCACCTCAATGACGTCCCATGGACAGTATCTTGGGTTGGTAATAACAATGGTGACAATCTGCTCGAAGAAGGTGAAAAGGGCGAGATTACCGTCTGGCTTCTAGAGCGAACCACAACCGTGGGCATCACCGACGCCAGCGCAGCTGGGTTCTGGGTAGCAGACGCCAATGGTTCTCATGGAATGCTTGCAGGAGCCACGCTGATCAGCACGAACGACCAGTTTACTTTCGAGATGAAGCCAGAAAGCGGAGCTGTGTTGACGATGCAACGAACTGCACCTTCAAGGCTCGACACCATCATGGACCTCAAGTAGGGCCAACCAGATCAACGTTCAATAGAACTTTCGAAACAGCCATCGGTTTTCCGATGGCTGTTTTTGCTTAAAGCACCCTGTGGGCTACCCGCCCCCACACGTTGGAGTGCACGCAATACCCCAACGAACTCTCTGGTCATAGCTTTATATACATAACTGCGATAACTGTCACTCGGTGCTAAGCCAGGGTCGAGATACAGATGCAGTGTTGAGGAAGACCAACTGGCTACCATCCCAATAATGAGGATGGATCTAGGAGATAGAAAATGTTTACGCACAACTTCGGTTCGCCGAAGAGCGAAAAGGGTATTACCGGTCTTGAGACCGCCATTATCCTTATCGCATTCGTGGTAGTCGCATCAGTTTTCGCATTCACGGTTCTCTCAACAGGTATCTTTGCCTCTGAGCGATCCAAAGAGACGGTTTTCTC
>Ga0233439_10006053_pt1 | contig 10924 bp, 23 predicted proteins | sample SI_123_September_6_FD_182713 | JGI IMG/M metagenome (GOLD analysis project Ga0233439, IMG submission 182713) | Seawater microbial communities from Saanich Inlet, British Columbia, Canada - SI_123_September2016_100_MG | ecosystem: Environmental > Aquatic > Marine > Inlet | place: Canada: British... | reverse complement strand
AGTTGATAGTTTACTACAACTGCATCATCGGAGTAGAGAATCCAAGAATTGTGAAAAGAATGTTGTGTTGCTAGAATCTAGATCAAGAATTGGTTTTATTTTTGTAAATCATTATGTCCAAGTCTCATTTCATTACCCCTTTTTTAGCAGGAATCGATGAGGAATCAATTGAAATGTTACGTAGGTCCATCTTTCCTTGTTTATGTGCAGATTTTATTAGTTTTGATAGAATCTTTTTCCATGTTCCTTTTTGTTGTAGTTCTGAGAATCTGAGGTGAGCAGTAGATTTTGAACCGTATTGTATCGGCATGTCTGCCCACCTGCAACCAGTAGTTAATACAAATAATATTCCATTGATTGTTGTTCTATCATCACATCTGGGACGTCTTGTTTTTGCAGGTTTTGGCAAGTGTGATGTGATTATACTCCATTGAATATTTGACATTTCTTTATGAATCATGTAAAAGATTTGAAGATGTTATTGTTAGATCCAGATTATCATGAAATGTTTACAAAATGATCGGTTTTAGGATGAGTTGTGGAATCTCAGGATGGATTAATCAGAATTCAAATCTAATTATCAATCAGATTATTTCTGAACATCCTGTTACTTCATTCCTACAAGAAAAAGGATATCCAGTCAAAAAAAGTATTCTAGCAAGATCTGAATGGCTTTCATTTTTTGAAGATACCACAATATTGGATTTAGATATTTTACGCAGAACCAACAATAGAATATCTACGGATAAATTATTGGCTGAAATATTTACATCGTATTTTCCAAAAACAAAATTAAATTTAAAACATAAAAATGAAAATGAAAAGACTTCATTTTCAATACAATTTACACCAAAATCAATTAAAATTATTAATGATATAATGGCATCAGATATTTTTAAAACAAATAGACCATTTCAAGAAAATATTTTCCTTTATCAACAAAAAGAAATTAATGTCAAAGCCCATGTCATACGTGCAACTACATGTAATATTTTAAACAGATTAGACTATCTGAAAGAAAATCCTCACATTTATCAAAGAGCAATAAGATTAGATTCCTCTGAAAAAATTCTAGAAAAAATTTACCAAGAAAAATACAAGAGGAATTCATCATGAATTTCACACAACAGATCCTCACATGTTGCAACAAAAAGCATTACGATTATACAGTAACCTATGACCGAGAACCAAAAACCACCATGAATGTATGTGATTCTTGCTGGAATGAATCACGCCAATTCAAAAAAGACGACACTACAACAAAAAGCATTCATGTATTCCAACTGCGAGTGTTAGAAATAATCTGTAACAAATGCAAAAATGATGTAACTAGCACTATTGGATGTAATTCATGTCATCCTAATTCTCAGGAGGAATCCAGATAATGGCTCAAGTACAAGGGAAAGTGTTATTTCCTGAAACACAATTTTTTGACATTACTAGTAAAGATGTATTGTTAGATGAAAAAAACAAAGTCATTGAAATCCACGGTGCAGATTTGGATGAATTAAAAATTCTTAAAAAACAAATCATAGAATCAAACACAAAAGCTGCATCATATGAATTACTTGTAAAGAATTTGACCTTGTTTGTAACCAGACTAATCAAATCAGAGACAACACCAGTAAAACGAAAAAAGATGATTGATTTGGGCGTTGCCATAAACAATCTAATTGAAATTTCTGACGGCAATAATACTGAAAAAAGTTTAGAGGGATCTGACTAATGAACTTAGAATATTCTATTAATATTCACCACTATCCTGACGATAAAAAACAAAACAACAGAACCGTAATGGGTGTATTATACAAAAAAGAAAACGGCAAAACAATTCCAAGAGAATATGATTATTGCTGTGATGGAATGAAATCAGCCTTTGACTATGGTCATGTTACAATTGCATATGATCAAAGAAATTTTCATGTAAAATATGATGAAAAATCAAAACATCTCAAAGAACCCACACTATGTCTGAAATCATTTGATGAAACTTTTGATTATGATTCAGGATTAGACGAGGAAAACTTGCCGATAAAGTTTTGTCCATTCTGTTCTGAGGAAATAATTTTTGAATTAATAGAAAAAAAGAAAATCACACACAGATGTAAAAAAGTTACAAAAACATATGAAGAATGTGAAGACAAGAGAGAAGAAGAGATACTATTTTCAAAAAAGGAGATCAAACAATGACATTCTCCAATACCGTCACAATTAACCAAGTATCTAGTTGTATAGTCATACCGGGCCATAGTGTATCACTTGCAGGTATTTGGTTAATGCCACAGGATCAGGGGTCATTTCCTGTGGTTTTCACTAAAGGAGTTTCATCATGAGTTCTGAAAAAACATGTTGTAAAAGCGACAAATGGCTACTAGTTGTATCAATAATCATAGGAATTTCTGTAATCATTTCTGTAGTACTTGTTTTTGTTCCAATAGATTGGCCATCTCACACTGCATCAAAATTCATAGTATTGTATTCTGTTGGATTTTGTCTCATTGGAGTTTTATTCTTTTTCACACATCGTTGCCTTGGAGATTATTGTGATTCACGCAATATAGATCGGGAACTGAGCCTTGGTGCATTTGGCATTTTCTCAATTGCATCCATTGTATTGATATTTTTGATTGCAGGCACCATTGAACAATCATACTATGAGAGTCATTTTCATAATGCTTTAGAAGACAATACACTACACCAGGCATATTCTGAACTAGATTGTAGAATCATTGACAAATTCAGAAGCGACAATTATGAGAATCAACCAGTATGGATGTCACCGAATCCAAATTACATTAAAAATAGTTTAGACATTGAACATGCCAGATACATAATTCACCATATTCCAGTTCCGGAGAAATGCTCATGATTTCTCTAAAATGTATTTTCTGCAAACGAAACGTCACCACCAGTACACTAAACCATCTTAGGAAAAACCACCGAGCAAGAATCTTGCCATTCCCAAAGAATGAGACAGAATCCCTCAAATATTTTAGGAGCAGAATAACATGACTGTAGAAATTTTAGAGTATCATGAATTGGAAAAATTACACTATAAATCCAAAATATCCTCAAGGAAAAATGATACAACTGTACCAAAATTACAAAGAAGTTTAGATTCTATGAAACAATTCAAAAATCAAATTTGTAAAATCATAGTGGAGGAGCAATCATGAGTGGTATAGCACAGGATATTGACAGAATTATACTACATCAGCTAAAACTACATCAAACGACAACTGAGGATCTAGTAAATCATATTGCAGACAAACTAGTATCAAAATATCCAGATGCTGACTTTAATGTAGATGGAATTGGATGTAGACTAGATGCACTAAAAGCAGAAGGTAAAGTAAAATCTAAATTAATAGAAAAACAAAAACCCTTTCAGGATAGAATAGTATGGAGTCTGTGTCAACCCGATACTATTCCAAACAAGGTTTGGCACATACTAACACATCTTGCATCACTAGAATACCATCGTCAAAAAATTATATTTACAATAACAAGACAACATCCATCAATCACTCCTAATGAAATTGAACTTGCAATTTCACAACTAGAAGTAAAAGGAATTACATACACTGAGAAAAATATTGTTAAAGTATCGCCATCTGAAAAACAATTTCTAATTCAGGAGATACGATCATGACTTGGGCAACTGTAATAATCCCAGGCAGTATAAGCACCCATTACTTTATGGGATCTGTGAGCCTTTGTCTACATGGATCACTTGTAGATGAGAGTATCAATTCACGAGTAAGACATGCAACCAGTGGGGACAAGTATTGTATTGAATGCAAAACTCAACTAAAATCCAAAAAAATACACAACCTCACCCAAAAACAGCAAAGAACCTTTAATTTACACCAAAAAAACTCTGAGAAATTTGGAAAATCACTTGCTGAGATGTTGTATAACTGGCTAGAGTATTACTCCGAATCCAGATCAGTCATAATAAAAGATTTTGAGGCATTTGTCTTAGAGGAATACCGAAACGTATCTTTTGGAGCAATTTTGATTTTGCTACTAGCATCAAAGAAAATAATAATTTCTCAAGGTGCAATAATTCCAAATTTCAAGGAGGTATCTCATGTCTATTAGAATCAACTGTATATCTGAACTATTACCTCCTGCAAGAAGTGATACTATCAGAATACAGTTGATGCATGGTCTGGGGGGAGACCACTGTATTTCTATTATTCCATCAATTATTAAAAATTTCACTAATCGTTTCATACAGCGCCGTCAAAATACTGTTGTATCCCTGATGGGGAGCATCCAGCGCTGTATCTTGGTAAAAACTGGCAGGATATCACCTGTGAGCGAGAATACATACAGTGATAGAATCATCAACCCTGAAAAGAATGCGAGGAATAATCATCATGACAATCTGGCTCAGGTCAGAAAAAGTGAAAAACCCCTCCAATATTCTGATTGGGGTAAAATGATAGAAGCTAGTATGTGCTATAACTACAATAACTTCAATAGACTTTTGCCAAAGATTTGGTACAAGTCACAAGAAACATCAATACATATGATGTGTGGAGGAGAATACTATTTTTTAAATCACAACTTCCGGAATTACAGTACACATGATGATTTTTTTAAGGTCATTTGTGCGCCTATTTCTCTTTCATTCATGCCGATTTTTTTATAAATTAGAAAATGAAATTAGACATACTGCAAACATTTGTTTGTGCAACATTAAATTATTACAAATCATATGAATTCTTATTTTAGACTATGGAATGTCCAATACCAAACTGTCCTAAATGCAATAAAAAATGGATTCAGAAAAAACCAGCATGTGTAGAACGATATCGTCACAGACAGTATTGGTTATTTGGAAAATGGATCATCACATATACTGTAGCGTTTCATCTTTTTTGTGAACATTGCAACATTGTTGCCGATCCAGTTAAAGAAATGATGGAGTCAGAATTTATAAAATCAAAATGAATCAGTTCCAGAACTCTTTCTTAGTACGCCATCCTAAAAATAATAAAATATACAAAAACCCCACAATCATCACAATGAGAGATGTAACATGCATGGTGTCTTTTCCATTTTCAACAGATATGATTGATGCTAAAATTGAAAATATTGAAGAAACACAAAAAGGTGCCATCATTGCAAATATGGCTTTAGGAAAAGACATGAATCCCTTAAAATCATTGATAATTTTTGCAATACTGAAAAGTATCATTATTCCCGCAATCATTGTAACGTTGATTTGTACTATTGATGCTAAACCTATCTCCACATTCAATACAAATTTATTTTAATGGATTGGGCTTTAAACTCATCTAAAATATGCTTGTAACTTTCATGCCGATTTTTTTTAAATTCGAAAATGAATAAAAATTCTAAAACTTTGACAGAATTTCCATTAAGAGAAAACTGTTAAGATGAGATTGAGTCAAAAACCAATATCTCTTTTTGATGGAGTGGAAATTCTGCCAAATATTTCACAACGAATTGCTATACAATATCTGCAAAGATACTGTACTGTTGATATTTTGGGCGATACAATATATCCCAAAAAACCAGGAAATAACTCTACTACATATGCCATAACATTTGAGTGCGATGAGATAATTCTGGTCAAAAAGATTAAAGATTCAGCAGGAAATAATACAGATGAGATTCTATTTGATAGGGCAGATATGAGAATCACTCAGAAGAAGAAGATTTATATGACGATGATATTTCAAATTTAGGAGAAAATATATGATTAACTGGGATGTTCAAGAAAAGCAAATGGAAACATCGCTTGCTAAAATTTCCGTGTTGCGCCAAAAGGCAATGAATTTGGCATTAGAATTGGCAGAAAGTCAAAATATTCCCACTATTTCAAATAATGAAATCTCTATTGGATTTCTATTAGAAATGTCAGTAGGAGATGACAGCAAAACTCGATTATCTCTGAGAAGAACAATTGGAGAGTTGTTACGTGCAGAAACTACAATATGTAGTAAATTTTCATAAATGAAAGAATTCTGTATTAATCAATCAAAGTTTGAAAAAGTGATTGGTTATACATTATGGGGCTCACTCACATTTGGATTATGTTTATTATCTATTGCAATGTTCTCTGAGATTGATTCTCAATATTTTGATGAGGGGGTTAATCCATATAATTACGATGATAAATTTTGCCGTGTTTCTTTTGTTGATGGTTCCACTGTATGTTGGGACACTGGTTATGGTTCTGTTTCGTTTTGGGCAAATGCCTCTCTGTTTCCAATGATAATTAATTTTGTTATAATTGCTTTATGGACATATTGCAAACAAAAACATTTCAAGATAACATGGTACAAAAATGATTAAAAATATTTTAACTGTTGTAAATTACATGAGACAATTGTCAGATAAATGCATCAGTTTTGTATGTGAATCTCTTTTCAATGCTCCTGACAAGTCAAATCAAAATTACTCCTTTGATGAATTTGATTTCTATGTAAAAATACCAAAAAGAACGGATATGAGAAACCATAGATTGACACTGTACAAAAATCTGAAAACTGAGAATTTTGAAGTATATAGACAGTTTATGCAAGAATACAAAATATCTGCAAAGATTGAGGATGAGATTGCAGATGTTACTACACAAATTGATACTGATCTAAAAGAGACTGCAAAGAGGGGTACCTTAAAAGAATGCCTTGACTTTGTAAATCAAGAACGAAAAAAGTATTGGAAATTTCATAATTTATACTGTATTTGTAAACATCAATACCCGCAATGTGCATTACACTGTACAATAGTTTAACATATTTAGAAATTTTAATTCATGCATAGACTAATCACATGTACTGTTTTAGACATGAAACTGCTCATAATTGGAGGCCATAAAAAATTCTTGCTTGAATCACCTCCAAAAACCAAAGAAGATAAAGATTTTTTGTATGAGGTATTATCTATATCGAGGAAACAAGGATTGATAATTTTTTGTGTCAATTCTGATGAATTTCAAATGTATCATCATTTACTAATACAAAAACAAATTCATGATAAAATTAATCTATTCTGACTAAAATGAGTAAAAGAATCACATTAAATCAAAACATGATTGGTTACATCCATCTTCAAAAAAACAGTGCAGGACCCGAGAGATTCATAGTTACAATACATGTTGATTCTATGCCGCAAGTAAAAACATCACAATTACTCAAAGAAAACAAAACATTATCTAACTAAATTGAAGATAGACATACCAATTTCATGTCCAAAATGTGGTGGTAAGATGTATTCTGTATCTTATGATTCATCATTTGCCATTTTAAAAAAGCGAAGTTGGCAAGCATGTAAAGAATGTAACTTTGAGAGAACCAGTGAAGAATTCAAAAAATCTCTCTGTTGTGAATAGTAATAAAAATGACAAAAAATTTGACTGTTCACCTAATTGTTGGTGTAAGAAGAAAAAGAAACCATCAAAAAAACAAAAAAATACTAATTTAAAATGTTATTAATTTTAGAAAAAGACATTATCAAAGAAATTGGCCTAGATAATCTAAAGGCATTTCACATTAATGAAAGTAAACATCAATGGCATAACTCCGTTGAAATCCAACTAATCAATTTCAACAAAATAAAATTAGAAGAACTAAAAGACTTGATATCTAAAACAACCGAATCAAAAGAGAAATTCAAGGCAACAGAACTAATTGACAATCATTTGAAAATGATAGATAATCCTTGTGGAAAAATAAAGACAGTTGAAATGGGTGCACCTGCCATGATCGGTTATGTTGTAATGTCTGCAGGATATAGAATTTATGTTAAAAATCCAAACAATCAAAAATATTATGCTTATCGTGTATCTGGAATTCATTACATCCCACCATCCAACTATTCTCGAAGACACGTATCATTACAGATAGTCTATGACCAGTTTGGAGTGAGAAAAACAGAATCAATTGAATTTTATTCCGAAGACTTGAGGGGAATGACCATCATTGAGGCTTTTGATAGAAAATCAATTTACCTTGAAAATGACAAATTACGAAAAAAATATGATACAGAAAAACTTCTATTCAATCAAATTCATCAGAAAGTTGGAGAACAGTACATACTAAATGGAATTACAACTAGCGATACTCCTGAAAATACAAGTAGATACAGTAGTAGAAAATTTCATTCTACAAATCACAAGGCAGTAATTGATATTTTTATCGAACATGGTGAGGAATATACCGATTCTAAAACATCAAGTGGTGAAGACAAGATAGATCTAGGTTTGAGTTTTTGGAAGAAGCAAAGCAAAATCTATGACAAAGTATTTGATAAAAACAAATATGAAAAACAAAATAAACACATAGAGATACCCGTAAGTTCTGATGTAATAATCTTTGATCTCAAACGTCACATGAGATTAGTATGTCACACAGATTTTCTAAAGCCATATCAATACATTGAAAATTTGGAGGATTCACTAATCATTCCAAAAGAAAACAAGCAACTAATTAAAAATCTAATCAACAATAACTGCGAGGAATTCAATGACATAATTCGAGACAAGTCAGGAGGACTTTTGGTAATGTTAACTGGATTACCTGGTGTTGGAAAGACATTAACTGCAGAAGTATTTGCAGAGATTCAGAAAAAACCTTTGTACGCTGTACAATCATCTCAACTAGGAGTAGAGCCTGCAGAGATTGAGAAACAGTTGAATCTTTGTTTTGAGCGAAGTAATAGATGGAATGCTGTGTTATTAATAGATGAGGCAGACGTATACGTCCATCAAAGAACGAATGATTTAAAATAAAACTCTGTTGTTGGAACTTTTCTTCGAGTGTTAGAGTACTATCCAAAAATATTATTCATGACTAGCAACCGTGCAGATATCATTGATGATGCAATAATTTCAAGATGTATCATTGTAATGGAGTATCCTCAACCATCAAAAGATGAGCAAAAGCAAATTTGGAAGGTACTTGGTAAATCTTTGAAATGTAGCATAGATAATGATGTAATATCAGAAATTGTGACTAAACATGATAAATTATCAGGGAGAGATATCAAAAATATACTCAAATTGTGTAAAATTCAAAATGGTGATGATTCCATTACTGCAAAGACAGTTGAGAAACTAACAGAATTTATTCCAAAATTCAAAGAATGTTGAAACTAGGACAACAAAAAGAAAATATTAACTTGAATACATCTCAGAAAGAATCTCAATTTGACTGGATAGGTGTAGGACTAGTTGGAATGTTATTCATTGGACTGATTTCTGAATCTATCTTCATGATCATATCTTCTTGTCCAAGTAGAATTTATGACTGTACACCATCAGGTGAATATAGTCCATTTTACGATTACAGATTTCACATATTGTTTTTTTCAGTGATTTTTTCATTTTTTGCAATAATATTTAATTTGAATTCAGAATCAAAATTATCTAAAAGTGAAACAATAACACCTGTCATTCAAGCTGCATGTATGATAATTTTAAATGTGTTATTTTTTGTGTACTCTTTTGAATTTTTTGAGATATTTGAAAATATTTTTTATTTCTTAAATCCTGAACATTTGGAAGGTTATTTTATAGTTACAAGAAACAATCTTGCAGAATCATCAGACAATTTGATTCTTAATATGTTATCATCAAATCCATTTCTAAATATCATGCCAAATCTTTTTGCAAAATTCATATCTCAACTAATAATTAATTTTGGAATGCAACTTGCGACATTTTTTGCAGTGATAATGATAAACATTAGTATAATTTTATTCATAAATAGAATTATGATGGGTCTCCAACAGGGATATTTTGTAACTAAATTATGTTTAGATTATCGTGCAGTAGCAAGCCCAGGAAAGGGTAATCTAGAATTGTATCCTGGAATAAGTATCCAATATGATAAAAATAATCAATGAAAATAGAAATCTCTAAAATAATAATCGGGCAAAGAATACGAGATGATTTGGGAGATATTGCAGGACTTGCAGAAAACATTGAGGATATAGGATTACTACATCCAATAATCTTAAGAAAAAACAATGATGACACATACAAACTACTTGCAGGACATAGAAGACTAGAATCTCACAAACTATTGAAAAGAACATCAATTGAATCAAAAATAAAAATACATGAATAATCAATCACGAACAGAATTACTAAAGCATATTCCATATGATCTAAAAATAGAGATAAGTGAAAATGAGTTTGACAAAGGTTTTACAGAAAGTGAAAAAGCAAAATTTGCCAAACTAATCAAACCATACCTAAAAGAGCAGACAAATCAGGGTAAACGAACTGACTTGGAACACTCAACTTTATCCAAACCTTTGGCAAAAGTCAAACCAGAAAGCGTTGATGATAAAATTGGAAAAATCCTAAATGAAAGCGGGGAAACAGTCAGAAAAAGAGCCAAAGTATTTGAAAATATTGATAAAGATACACGAGAATCACTGGATTCTAAGAAAAAATCCCTCCACTCTATATATCAAAAAGTAATTGCCAAAGAAAATGCAGAAAAGACACCACCACCACTACCTGTAGGGAAATTTAACCATATTGTAGAGGATCCTGCATGGGATTACAAAAATAAAAACATTGGAGGCTCTGGAGAGTCTGGTGCCTCATTTCAGTATAAAACAGAGCCAACAAACATCATTGCTCAAATTCCCGTTCATTCCATTGCAGCAGATGATGCAGTATTATACATGTGGACTACAAATCAATATCTAATCACTGGCTCCATGTTGGCAAGTGAATATTATGAGATACTAAACAAGCAAAAATTAGATCATTTGTGTAAAAAAACTAAAAATCAAGAAAAAATAAAAAAATTACAAGAGCAAACAAAGGCAGATAATGAGTTACTATCTGATGTTCTAAAAAAGCAAAAGGTCCAAAGCGATGCCATCTCTGTAATGCACTGTCATGGATTTATGCCAAAGTGTATCGTAA
>Ga0233439_10006051_pt1 | contig 10927 bp, 5 predicted proteins | sample SI_123_September_6_FD_182713 | JGI IMG/M metagenome (GOLD analysis project Ga0233439, IMG submission 182713) | Seawater microbial communities from Saanich Inlet, British Columbia, Canada - SI_123_September2016_100_MG | ecosystem: Environmental > Aquatic > Marine > Inlet | place: Canada: British... | reverse complement strand
GCAGATATATTTAGTTCAATTGTTCAAGGTGGGGCTTATGCTTCAAAAGGATACTCACCAACTAGCAAACGTAAACAATTTGGTACTGGCGACCAACATGGTAGAGGTTAAATAATGGCAGTATTACAACAAGGCAATACTCAACTTGCACAGAAACAAGTAAATAAAGTTAAACCTGTTGCTATCCAAAATAGTAATCCTTTAGATATGTCTGGTCAGAATAATGAAGCAATGTTTAAAGCTGTAACTAATGCAATAGATATTGGTGCAGAGGTTTATCAAAAGATGGATGATGCTTCAGTTGATCTTGAATTAAAAGATGAACAAGCACGTATGGCAGAACATTTTAATAACCAAGCAGTATTACGTGAAAATGGTATAGGTACAGTAAATCCTAATGAACTTAAACCAAAAGAATTTAAAGAAACATATGAAAAAGAAGGTGGAACAGTACCTTTTGGTGAAGGTAAACTTACACCTTATAAAGCAAGTGAAGACTTGTCTGATAGAGCATCAAACTTATTAAGTTCTTCTATCCAAGTTGCAAACAGTAATTTTACACGTGATACACAAATAGCATTTGCAAAAGAATTAAAAAAGAGAGGTCTTAAAAATCTAGATATTTTTGAAAAAAAACAAACAATAGATTATGAAAAGCAATTATCTACTATAACTCATAATGCTATATATAATCCTTTACCAGAAAATAGAAAAGTTAGAGAAAATTTTTTTGAAAGAAATACAAGAGAAACAGCAGATTTTTGGTCAAAACGTTTTGAAGAAGAATTACAAAAAAATGTTGCTATAGGGAATATAATCCAATCTGATGCAGATGCTAGATTATTAAAACATAAACAAGATTTAGCATTTCTGACTTTTAAACAACATATGAATTTTGATCCAGATAGGGCATTGGATAAATTAAGATTAGGTGAGGGATATGAAGTGGAAGGAGTTGGTGTTGATCCAATAATACAAGGAGATTATTTAAGAAGAGAAGCAGAAAGAGAATTTTATCGGGATGAAAAAAAGAATTGGGGTAGTTTTACTACTACTGTCAATGCAGGAATGAAATCACCTTTTCTAATTGATAAAGTTAAATTTCTTAATGACAATTATAATGTTGTAGAAAACAAATTAGTACCCAAAGAAGATGCTATAAGAACATTAGCATTAGATCATAGAGTTAGATATGATGAAGCGAAATTATATTTAGAAGAGCAAGCTGTAGGCCAAAAACCTATAATTGCAGGGCAGGGGATTGAAAGTGGTGAATTTAATAAACTTATAAATGCAATAGAAGCGGATTATAAAGAAATTACTAATAAAGGAGGATTAAGAGGAGAGAGTACATTACAAAGAGCAAAAAAAACTGAACTCATGGAACTTTTAAGTACTGATCAAAGAGAAAAGTTAGCACTTTATAAAGCTGGTTGGGATAAGACGGTACTTTTTTCTAATAGTTATAGAGAAGAAACACTTACTGGATTACAAAAAAAGGTTGATGATTTAAAAAAAGAATTTACAAAAGACGATGGTTTTTTTAAAGAACCAATGGAAGTATTTAATTTATTTGTAAATAATTTTATTAACCCTAGAATAAAAAAAATGTTAGAAACTCCAAAGGATTTTTTATTTGAAGATCAGAATATTGATTTAGGCGCAACGCCTCAAGATGAAAAAATAATGGAGATGTTAGATAAAAAAGCAAAGTTTTATGGGTTACCTCCATTTGATGGTGATTATAGAAGTGACGCTCAACAAAAGATTGAATGGGATTTTCAGAACAAATCTGATGAATCAGAATAATTAATAAAAAAGCTATGAAAAAACGACACACAAATATAATTGAGTATATAGCTGGTATAAATAGTAAAAGCAGTAGAGCTAGAGAAAAAGATACTCAAAGAGGATTTAATAGTAGTAAAAAAAGTATACAAGCAACTTCAGCTTTTGCAGATATAGCAAGTGATTTATTCCAACATAATCCTGATTTTGCAGAAAGAGTATATAAGTCATTATTTCAACGTGGAGATTTACCTCAAGGAGGAACAGTACAAAAAAGTAATTATTTTCAGCGTTGGGGTACTGGTCATCAACAAGAACAGATTGCTAAAAATGGCTGGCCTTCAGGTTATGAAGCAAATGCTCCTAAACATGCGCAAATGCAACTTTTATTATCTATACAAAATGATGTTCTTGAATTTGGCACAAATGATATAGATGATATTGGAAAAGAACTTTATAGTTTTGCTGAAGTATTTGAAGGAGGAGGTATACCTAACTTGGTGTTTACTAAAAAAGAATTAAAAGAAAATAATCTAAATAGGGATGATATTGAAAATTCAATGCGTTATTTTATTTTAGAACCAAGAAAAAGAGGTTGGACTAGTACATTTATTCCTGATGCAAAACAATATGGTACTCAGTATGGTAAAGGTGTAGATGCTTTAAAGAAAATGAGTAAAGAAATGCAGAAAAGTGATGGTTGGTTTGGAGATGATGCTTCTATGTGGGCGGCAGTTGTACCTAATGCTAATGGAAATGGAGTACAAGTAGTCGTTATGGCTGGAATTAAAGGTGATAGGTTTAAATCAAAAATGGTTGGAAGGATGTATGAACAAGGTCATGATAGTAAAGGTAATTTTATAACTAGACCTATTTCATATAATAATCAGGAAATGTTCAAAAAGTTCCAATCATGGAGGAGAGGACATTTTATGGATGCAGAAAATGATCCTTGGGAAAGAACAGATACAAATTTAGGTTTTATGCAAGTAGATGGTTTAAAAACAAGGATGGGTAAATATTATGATAAATATTCCCAAAAAGATTTTTCTCCACTAAGAGCAAGGCTTCCTTATTATGCTCCGATAATTAATGGAGTAGAGATATTTGATGCAGGAAAGTTTGAATGGGAAAATGTTATTAAACCATTTTGGAAAGCTAATAAAAATAAATCTGAAGATGAGTTCGCAGATGAATGGCAGAAAGTTATGGATGAGCAAACTTTCACAATGAGAGATAAAATATATGATTTTTTTAATAATGAATTTTCATCTAGTCCAGTAGATGCTTCTATTGTTTTTGGTGATAAAAAACAATTAATGGATTTGTCTTACTTAGAAAATAACAAAACTGATAAGCAAAAACAAATGCTGAAAGAAGAAAAAAAGTATGCGACCTCAAGTTTATAATATAGATAGAGCAGAAGGTGAATTAGGTAGGGTTTTTTTAAGAGAAGCGGTTCAAAGATTTAGACCAGGACTTGCTTCTCAAATGGCAGAAAGTTTTAGTTCTGCTATGGAGTATAACACTGTTGGATATGTATATGATTTAGTAAAAGGGATGAATGATGATTCTCCTGTTATTGAAAAAGAAATGTGGAATTATGAAAACCATGAGAATTTTAGGCAGGGCATACCATTTAGGGAAGGACTAACTGAAGACCAAGCATTTGTAGAAGCAGAAAGATATGACAGAGATAGAACACGTTCAGAATATATGGCAAATACTAACCCTTGGGACTTACATAATTTAGGGGCCGCTTTTTCTGCCGCTATATTTGATCCATTGTCTTATGTGCCAATGGTCGGACTTGGTTCTAAAGCAATTGGTATAAGTGCAAAGATAAGTCAAAGAATGGGTACTGTAGCAAATGTTGCAACTAAAATGAATCCGATAAAATCATTCGCACTTGGGGCAATAAAGCCATTAAAACCTATTGCTGTGTATGGAGCAGAAGGAGCATTAGGAGAAAGTGCTTACCAGATCATACGAGCCTCCTCAGAGGCATCTAACGGAAAAGACTTTGATTACATGGGAGCAATGCTAGACGTATCAATTGCGACTGTATTTGGGAGTGCATTAGGTACTATCCCTGTTGCTAGAACTATTAAGAAAAATTTCACTGAGAAGCAACAACTTATAGCAATTGCAAAAGCAACACATGATTTTAAACAACATGGAGAAGTACAGCTTGATGGTGCATCACCATTAGGTGAAGGCAAACACTCTAAAGTTGAAACAGAGATTAATTATAAAGAAGAAATGGATGAACTAAGAACTAGTGAGCGACATAAGTTAAATAAAGACTTACACCCTATAGTTGAACATCTAAATTCAATAGGAGAAGATTTAACTGTTGGAGTAAATAAACTTATTAACCGATTTAGAGATTGTCAATAATGAGTAGTGCTTGCGATAACATACTTAAAGAAGCAGGGTTTGACCAGAATGATGTCCAAATGGTTAATCAACTATTGGATGAAGGTCTTTCACCTGAGATGATTAGTAAACAAGTAATGGAAGAAATAGAGAATAAAAAGTTTAGAAATAAAAGTAACGTAGATTCTCAAGTTCGTACTGAAGCATTCCTAAGTTCATTAGAAGAAATAGTGAAAGGTAAAAAACCTTATGCAAGGTTATTTGACTTATTGGTAGGAGACAAGTCAGGGGTAACTTCAAAAGCATTGGCACGTTCACAAAGACGATCATCGTTTGTTTCTTCATTACTAGAAATGCCTAATGGAGACATTAAGAAGTTGATGAATAATGATAAGAATTTCTCGTCAGATTTTATAGAAGAAATGTTTGATTATAATGGCACTCCAAAGACTAAGAATAAGTTAGCACATGACTTAGCAGGTGCAATTAATAAACTTCAAGAAAGCCAAAGACTACGTGTGAATGAATTTGGAGGAGGAATATTTGCTAGGAGTGATTATGTAACTAAGCAATACCACGATGCATTCAAGATGTTAAAAGCAGGAAAAGAAAAATGGGTGGTAGATGTACAAAAGCATTTAGACTATGAAAAAACTAAAGCACAAATATTATATAATCTAAAAGCTAAAGGAGTACTCATAGACGAAAAGAAGTTTGATATGAATAAGTATTTAGGTAAAGCCTATGATCAAATGACAGTAAAAAGCTCTAAAGATGGTTTGATACTAGATAGTCTCCATGTAAAACGTACACTTGCATTTAAAGACAGTGATTCATTAATCAGATATAACAAAATATATGGTCATACAAATATGGCAAATGCAATTTTTGAAAATATGACGATGATGGATAACCACTTATCATTTGGAGAAGCATTTGGATATGGATTCCGTAGGAAAGTTAAGCCTAATAAAGTATTAGAAGAACAAGCACAATCAAGATTAGGTGAAGCAAAGACAAAAGGTGATTTGACTGAAATTGCAGAGGCAAAGAAAGCACTAGATGATTTGTCAACAGAAGCTATCTCACCAGTAGAAGAGATGAAAAATGCGATACTACTACTAAAAGATAAAAAGAAGATCACTAACGGTGAGTTTAGACGTTTAAGAGGGGCATTAGCACAAGTATCAGGTGATGCATATATGGTTGCAAACCCAAACGTAGCTAAATGGACTACAGGTTTCCAGTTTATACAGATGCTTTCAAAACTAGGTAAAGCTACATTGTCATCAATGAGCGATATGTGGACAGGAGCAATTCTTTTACATTACCAAGGAGTAAAGCCCGGTGCGGCATATTTAGGAATGGCAAACCATATACTCAAGAAAGCATTTAGGAAGATAGGTGATAAGGAAAGAGATGGTTTATTAAGACAATTAAATGTAGGAGTTGATGGAATATTTGAGAGTTATTCACGTAACTTTATTAATAATCCAACAATGGGACTTCTAAATGAAATGACAGACAAGATGTTTGATTGGAATTTACTCAATTGGTGGACAAACTCTTCAAGAGAAGGTGTTGCTAAGATGATGTCTATGCATGTTGCTAGTAACTTAAAACATAAGTTTAGTGATCTGCCACCTGTGTTTAAAAAACTAATGGAAGATTACGAGTTCAATGCAAAAGATTGGGATGAATTACGTAAAATAGGTGCATTTGATGAAACATTGTTTAATCCAAAAGGTTCAAAGAAGAACAAGTTTATAACTTCAGATTGGATAGAAGAAAATGGTGGTTCAATAAGATTACAAGAGAACCTGAATCGTTACTACACAATGGAAAGTAGACTTGCTGTACCTGAAGCAGGATCTGCTGAACGTGCATGGATGTATGGAGATGCAAAGAGAGGATCATTACCAGAAACTACAGCTAGATTGTTCTTCCAGTTCAGAACACACCAAATGAAGTTAATAAGAAACTTACTACCTAGAATGTATGAAATGGGTTTACCTTCTCTTATGCATGTAGTTCCTGCAATAGGATTAGGTTATGTATCAATTAGTCTAAAGAATATGGTAGCAGGAAAAGAACCGCCAGCATTTGATAATCCTGAAACATTAACAGATGCATTGGTACAAAGTGGATTTGCAGGTTTTGTAGGTGATTTCATAGGAGGTCAATATGGTAGATACCACCATGATTTTAGTGAAGCAGTTTTAGGTAGTGCTTACAGTACTATTAAGGATTTTACTCAATTAGGATATGGGTTAAGTACAGGTAACAAAGATGCATCGGATGCATGGAAAACCTTGAGATACAATATACCATACGCTAATTTGTTCTATACAGAAGCCGCTTTTAACTATGGAATGCATTACGGAATTATGGAAACTTTTTCACCCGGTTATTTAAACAGAATACAGTCTAGACAAGAAGGACAAGATGGAGGATTTTTTTATGATCCAACAAGTATTTGGACATCTGGAGGTAGCGAATGATTACAACTGATGTAAGTAGAGCAGAATTTACTAGTAATGGTATTGCTGATGATTATGTATTTAACGATGGAACTGTTGATATTCCTGTAAAGGAAGATTCACATATCAAAGTCTATGTAACAGATACAGGTACAATTACAGCAGAAAACGGTACTGATAAATTTACTAATGTAACTGTTAATGATGTTGCCAATACTGCACATGGACATACTTCTGGTGATATAATTAAATTTGGTGGGACACTACCTGTAGGTATCGTAGTAAACACTAATTACTATGTCAGAGACATTGTAGGTACAACTTTCAAAGTAGAACTAAGTGTAGGTGGAGGTGTTGTTAATATAACTACTGATGGTTCTTCTCTTACATGGACTAGAGTAACGACAAAGACTCTTGGGACAGATTATACAGTAGCTATTTCTACAAATAATGTTGCAACTGTTTCATGGATGTCCGGTAAACGTCCTTTAAATAACGTTAAGTTTTATTTTTCTAGAGAAGTTCCATATTCACAAACAATAGATTTATTAAACAACTCGTTAATAGAAGCAGAGTCACTAGAAAACCAATTAGACTTAATAGTAAACCAAACCCAACAACTAAATGCTAAAACGGATAGAGATTTACGATTCCACGATAATCTAATATCTACTGATGCAACTGAATCACAAGCGAGTCTAAATGTTACTGCAACTAACCGTGCAAATAAGTCTCTTAAATTTGATGCACAAGGTTCACTTGGAGTAACAACCATTAATATTGATAAAGCTGAAGATTATGTACTTGAATCAAAAAGCTATGCAACTGAATCTCCAGCAGTAGTAAATCATTTTGAAGGCACAATAGCTACTGCACAAACTGGTGTATATTCAGCAAAAGAACATGCTTCTGGATCAGCAGTTACAACTGGATCAGCAAAAGATTTTGCAATTAAAACAGATGGTGCAGTATCTTCTACAGGAGAATTTAGTTCAAAAGCATACGCACAAGGTGGTACAGGCGTTACGGCTGCTTCTGGGTCATCTAAAGATTGGGCTACTTTAGCAACAACACCAAGCAGTACAAGTACAGATGCGTCCGCTAAAGAATGGGCTACTGGTACTTCTACTCATAAAGCAGATGGTTCTTCTAAGTCATGGGCGACAACGACTGGTGCAGTAGTAACAGGCTCAGAGTTTTCCGCTAAAGAGTATGCACAAGGTTCATTCGCTACAGGCGGTACTGCAAAGCAGTGGTCGCAAGACACAAGTGCTACTGTAGATGGGACGTCATACTCGTCTAAGGAATACTCTCAAGGTACTCAGGCCAGCACAGGAGGTTCTGCAAAAGATTACGCTACTAAGGTAGATGGTGGAGTAAGCGGAGCAACATCAGATCACTCGGCAAAAGCATGGTCAGTAGGTGGTACAGGCGTTACTGATACTGCATTAAAGGGTGCAGCAAAGGAATGGGCCACAACTACAGGCGGATACGTTGATACAGCAGAATATTCAGCAAAAGAATATGCTATAGGAACTACCGTAGCGGTTGGATCAGCAAAAGATTGGGCAGTACAGGCAGAGGATTCCGCAGTAACAGGTTCTAGTTATTCATCATTACACCATGCCGCAAAGAGTGCGGCTTCAGCTACAGCGGCGGCGGCTAGTGAAACAGCGGCTAATGCTTCTGCAGATGCGGCCTCTCGTATATTCGATAAGTTTGATGATAAGTACCTAGGTGAGATGGCAGACAGTGCATCTCAAGGAACTAACCCAACTACTAACGGTACGTGGGCTAAGGATGCTTCCGCTATTACAGTAGTAAGTACATCCAATATAAAAGTAGGGCAAGTCGTAACAGGCACAGGAATTCCCACATCTCCAAAACCAAATGTAATATCTATCGCTGGAAGCGTAGTAACAATCTCAGATAATATGCCAGCGGCTGGTTCAGGGGTTGCGCTTACTTTTACAGGTTATGGCATATATGGTGATTTCAACGGCACAAAGGATGGGCCTGCATTAAACAATGATGGTGACGCATTAACTGATGGTGTTAAATATTTTAATACTACGGATGATGTCATGTTGGTATATGATGCAACCTCTTCAACTTGGAGACGGATGCAACCAACAACTACAGAACAGGGTCACATAAATACTGTTTCAGGTATTCAGGCAAATGTAACTACGGTAGCAGGGATTAGTGGAAACGTGACTACAGTAGCAGGGATTTCTGCTAATGTGACTACTGTTGCTACAAACATATCAAGTGTTAATACAGTAGCGACTAACATCGCAGATGTGATAGTTGTTGCAAATGATCTGTCTGAAGCAATATCAGAAGTAGAAACTGTGGCTAATGATCTTAATGAGGCAGTCTCTGAGATTGATACAGTAGCAGCGAGTGTAGTAAATGTAGATATTGTTGGGAATAATATTGCAAATGTTAACACAGTCGCAGGTATATCAGCCAACGTAACTACAGTTGCAACAAACGATAGTAACGTCACTACAGTAGCAACAAATGATGCAAACATAACAACAGTAGCAGGGATAAGTGCAAATGTAACTACAGTAGCAGGCATATCGACCAACGTAACTACTGTTGCTGGCGTTAGTGCTAATGTTACAACGGTAGCAGGCAGTATTGCTGATGTTAATCGTTATGCTAATGAATATTTAATAGCATCTTCAGAACCGGGTTCACCTAGTGAAGGGGACTTATGGATGGATACTACAAATCATGTATTGAAATTCCACAATGGTTCTAGTTTTGCACAGCTAAGTACTCCCACATTTAATAATTTAGTCGATGACAGCACCCCTCAACTTGGCGGAAATTTAGATTGTAATGGGAACGATATAGTATCAGTTTCTAATGCAGACATTGATATTCAGCCGCATGGAACTGGTGATACGAATATTAAAAATCCTATACTGGGTTCAGGAGCAACAGGTTATGGAGTTGTTCCAGTTGGAGGAATAGTTCCTGTACAATCTCAGCTTAGTGGTGCATATAGTCTTCCGGGGTCAGGTGCCGTAAGTTCAGAAGGATGGATGTTATGTGACGGTGCGTCTATTCCGGGGAGTCAAACATTATCTGGAAATACACCCAATCTAAGTGATGGTAGATTCTTGCAAGGAAATTCACACGGAAATTCAGGGGGTACAGGAACAAATAATACTATAACTCTTGCTGTAGGTAATCTCCCTGCTCACAGTCATACAGTCACAACTAGCAGTCAATCAGCATCGACTACAGGGAATGCGAGTTCTGCCAACACTGGTACTACAAGTGCAAACCACTATCACAATTCTGGAAGTAATACTGGAAACCATAGTCATAACACTCACAGAAATACTTATTCTGTAAATGACTTTTATGCGTGGACAAATGTTGTGACTAGATCAGGTAATGCGAGTACCAGTAATACAGGCGCTCACCATCATGGTAATACAGGAAACTTTTCTGCGAATCATACTCATGGCATGGATCACAGTCATAGTTACGGTCACACACACGGAATGTCTTGTGCTAATACTGGCTCAGGCACTGCCTTTAGTATTGTACCTACATACTTGAGAGTAGTTTATTTAATAAGAGTAATTTAATTTAAAAAGGAAGGAGTTAAAATGGCTTTAGGAGGATATTTAAAATCTGGAACCTACTCACATATTGATAATGTGGATTTCAGTAAGAAAGATAAAAGGATAACTTTTAGACTTTCTATATACGAAAACGCCAATAAATATCCGACTGATCTTATCACAACTCAGTCGTTTGACGTTTTTGGTGATATTACAAACATACCAGAGATTGAATCATTTGTAACAGAAAGACCAGCCGATATTACAATTGAAACTGGTGCTAAATGGGAAGACCAGAAAAAGTATTTAAGGCATTCGGATACTTCTGGAGAAGTACATTGCTGTATTTATCAAATAGAAGAAACTACTGAAAGGTTCGATGTTTACCCGGAAGTAACTGATGAACAAGTAAAAAGGCAGATGGATGGAGAGTTGCTAGCTCAATCTGAATTAGATGCCCTTAAAGTACCAACACATAAAGTGTGGAAATACCACGAAAACCAAGCTACCTCTCTCTATTATAAGTTAAAGGATGGTACGTATTGGTATAATGACATTGAAAATGTTACAATGAGGGAGATAGGTAAGGGAGAATCTTACAGACCATTTATGGCATCTGATTGGGATTCCTTTTTCGGTACGGATGCTCAGAGTCCGAAAGATACAAATGTGACCTCTCAAATTTATACG
>Ga0233439_10006049_pt1 | contig 10932 bp, 11 predicted proteins | sample SI_123_September_6_FD_182713 | JGI IMG/M metagenome (GOLD analysis project Ga0233439, IMG submission 182713) | Seawater microbial communities from Saanich Inlet, British Columbia, Canada - SI_123_September2016_100_MG | ecosystem: Environmental > Aquatic > Marine > Inlet | place: Canada: British... | reverse complement strand
CTCCCAATCGTCATCTACCAAGGGGATTGTGCCGCCGCCAAATTGGGTCAGGCTATCAACACCGATCACCAAAGCAACGTCGCAGTCGCCATGGCTAACGGCACGGCGGGCTTCAAACATCGCGGTCGAGCCACTTGAGCAGGCGTTTTCCACATTGACGACGGGGGGACCTGTCATTCCCAGCTTATTCAGTATGCGCTGTCCGGTCAGCATGCCGCCATAAGATGACCCACAGAACGTCATTTCGATATCGGAACGACCCGTCCCGGCGTCCGCCAAGGCTTGCTTTACCGCCGGCCACGCGAGATCGACGGTGTCTTTGCCGCGATGTTTACCAAACGGGATCATGCCGACGCCAATGACGGAAACATCACGCATTTGCGGGCTCCTTTGGGGCTGCCCAGAATGTGTATCTATCCCCTTCGCCGTCCTGCGTCACATGCAAAGAAACCGGCATATCGACGCTGAGGTGCTCCAGATCAGCCAGACGAGACAGCACCCGAATACCGTTGCTGAGATCAACATATCCAATGGCGTAGGGTAACTTTTCGTGTTCATCGCCAACCCGAATGACGGCAAAGCTATAAAGCACGCCACGATCTGACATGGGCGACATTGCGATGTCTTCAGACATACACCCCACACAAACCTGCGCCCGCGGAAATGAGAACGCGCCACATTCGGCACACTGCCCGCCAGCAAGCCGCATAACCCCAGCGTCATCCGTAACGACGTGCGCCTCGCTCACTGGTTTTGCTGATACTTCCACAACGAATTCACCCTAATTTCCAAGAGCGCTCAGACCAAGCAACTGCCATGGCTGACACATTGCCTTCGCAATCTGAAAATTCCAAGAATTATTGCAATATAGGGATTTGCATGAAGCCATCTTTACGGGCCTTTAAAAATAAAATTTGGTATAAGTCCCGTTAGGATACAGTCGTCTAGAAGTGTATTTAATTAACGAGCGATGGAAAATTGACTGATAATACAGCCAACCCTTCAGAGACAATTGATCGCTTGTCAGCCTACCTGAACGGGGCCAAGGCGAGCGATCTAAAGATTGAGCCGCTCAGTGGAGGCACCCGAAACGCCACGTATCTTTTGCGCGGAGATGGCTGGAATCGGGTGTTGCGGCTGAGTCGTTCTTCGCCAGAAGAAAATGGCTCTTACGAACACGAGATCAATAATATGAAGATCGCCGTTGCAGCAGGTCTGGCACCGCATGTTTATTTTGCGGACCCTGTTAATGGCACAATGATTCTCGATTTCATTGACGGGACAGTGATGAACGCACGTTCCCTACGTGAAAAAGTAAATGCTATAGCCAGTGCGCAACTTGTTCGCGAACTTCACACACTTGATGGGTTTCAGGGCAACTACGATATTTTTAAAATTATTCGGAAAAATATCGACAAAATTCAACAATCCGAAATCGAGTTAACGCCAAAGCACACCCAGGCAATTGATCTTTTAGAGAAGACTCAAACAGTTCTTTCTGATAATGCTGTCCCAAATTCGGCAACCCATAACGATATTTTTTCGGGCAACTTTGTCAGCTTTCGAAACAAAATGTATCTAATTGATTGGGAATGCGCAGCCCTCGCTGAACCTCATTGGGAGGTTGCTGCATTGTGTGCTCAAGTTGGATTGTCGAATGCTGTGCGGCGGGAATACCTAACCACATATTTCGGTACCGATGATCATCCCGCGATGTGTCGGATTCCCTTATTCGAAGGCGCGTGTCGTTTGTATTGGTGGACAGAAGCGATGTGCCGTTCTTTAGATAAGTCGGATGATCAATCATGGAAGGAAGACGAGAAAGATTGGTGGGGATGGTATAACGAAACCACCGATAACAAAGCGTTTATTGAGACACTAAATATTGCCGAAAATTACCGCTGGCGACCGGAACACGAAATCTCAAAGTTCCACAAACCCGCCTAATTCAGGCAGAAGAAGTCGCGGTGAGAAAATGACTGGAGGAGGCGGGGGCGCGGATGCACTTGATGCAGCAACTGTTGCGCCAACCGCACTAATTACCACTGGCGCACCTGTTTGTGTCGCTACCGACATTTCGCCGACGGACCCGTCCGCGTTGGGTAATAGACTAACAGAGTTTTGGGTTCCTTCGGGACCCGCCTTGCCAGCGCCTTTTGTGCCGCGAATACCGATGGTCACCACCGGCGTCTCAAGGGTCATGTTATCGACGCCAGCTTTGGAGATTTGGCCACTTACGAAGGAAAAAATGCCTTCGGACACCTTTGCCGCAAAGTTGCCGTCCTTTGTGGCCGGGTCGAAGACGACCTCATCCAGCACCATGTTGCCGCTTTCGCCGAGCGCAAATGTGGTGTCATCAATGAAGATTAGACCGATGGAGCCGCCATCCCCGGTTTCAATCGTATCCCCTTGAAACACAGGGTCACCCTTGGCGAGTGGGCTTTTCGTGCCGTCCACGCGCGTCACTGTGGCCGAGCCCGTGACCACGTCAACAGCCCCAATCGCATCGCCCCCAGTGGCCTGCGCTAATTCAAGCAATTCGTTTTCGCGGGCTTCAAAATATCCCCAGCGCCCCTAAATTATATTTATTACATATACCTTACGCTATTTTTCGCTAATAACTAGGGTTTGCGGGATTTTTTAATATATTTTAATTAAACATTCCGGGCTTAACTACCTAACCATTGGCAGGAATCAAATTTGGCGGCTCGGCGTTGGGGTCCTTGTAGGCGGCGGCCCAGAGATCAAAATTAGTGCCTTGTTGTAGCTGTGCTTTGGAAAACCCGGCCTTTTCTAGCGCAATCCGGAGCGTCTTTGCAGTAAATCCTGTCTTGTGGCCCATGAACGCGTTCCCCTGGGCCAAGGATTTTCGAAGCCCGAAGATCATGTCCAACGGTGCAATTGGTCCCGCAGGTGACATATATGCAGGTTCATCAAGTTTATCGTCCGCAACCAGTTTGGCGACCTGTTGGAGATCAGGCAGAGTAATGAGGGCAAACCCGTCCTTCTTGAGAATTCGAAAAAATTCACCGAGCGCCAAGGGAACTTCGTGCGGAAATAGATGCTCTAGATTATGCGACGACCAGACCGCATCGACAGTTTCGTCCTTAATCATCGACATGTCGATGATTGAAGCGACGATATCAGGCTTCACATTCGGGTCGATATCCAATCGGATTTCACGCCAGCCACCGCCTCGAAACGTCGCATTCAGCTTAACCGGACTGGCTGACCCACAGCCTACGTGTAAAACATCTTTCATTGGCATCCCAATTCTCCAGTTGAAGATGCTATTGCACACCGAGTATGTTCATCCAGAAATTTATCTACCATCAGGAAGCACAAAACAATGGAGAGCAAAAACTTGAAGCTTCCTGGCGTGAGGATCATTCGAACTAAAACGCACGAAGATGTACGCGGCAGCTTTACGGAAATCTATAACAAAAAAAATCTCGCCGATGCAGGAATTAAGGATGAATTCGTCCAGGACAACATTACTCGTTCCGTGCTGAGCGGGACCGTCCGGGGGCTTCATTTCCAAAAATCTCCCCACGCCCAGGCTAAAATTATTCGAGTTCTCAAGGGACGTATTCTTGATGTGGTCGTCGATATTCGACATGGGTCGCCAACCTACGGTCAGCATGATGCCGTTGAATTAGATGCGAACATCGGTCTGCAATTGTACGCGCCGGTGGGGGTCGCGCATGGGTTTGTTACCTTGGAGCCGGATACAGAAGTGATGTACAAAGTCAGCTCCCATTACGCACCAGATTCCGAAGGTGGTGTACGGTGGGACGACCCAGACTTGGCAATCGACTGGCGGGTTGAGGCGGCGGAAATTACGATTGCAGACCGCGATGCAAAACTGCCATGTCTTTCTGAACTGCCTGAATTCTTCACCTATGCGGCTAACGGGAACCCTTCATGAAAATCATCGTAACTGGTGGGGCGGGCTTTATTGGATCGGCCGTGGTGCGGCATTTGATTGCGGAGACAGATCACGAGGTCCATTGTGTCGATAAATTAACCTATGCTTCCAGCTTAGACGCGATATCTGAGGCTGCAGGGTCAGAGCGATACTCGTTTTCGAAAATAGATATTTGTGACGGTGCCGCGCTGGTAACTCTGTTTCAAAGTTGGCAACCTGATGCGGTCATTCATTTAGCAGCAGAAACCCACGTCGATCGATCCATTGATTCACCAACGGTTTTTATCGAAACGAATGTTATGGGGACAGCTACTCTATTAGAGGCTGCACGGACTTATTGGCAAAATTTGCCGAACTCCCAGCGCGAGAATTTTCGTTTCCATCACGTTTCCACCGACGAGGTTTTTGGCGATCTAGAGGGCGCAGAAATATCCGCTGAAGGGGCTGCGTATAATCCCAGCTCACCCTATGCCGCAAGCAAAGCCGGGGCCGACCATCTGGTGCGGGCTTGGCATAGAACCTACGGATTGCCGGTTTTGTTGAGCAACGGTTCCAACAATTTTGGTCTCTATCAGTTCCCTGAAAAACTGATCCCACTGATGATCATTAAGGCGCTGAGCAATGAACCTTTGCCGGTTTATGGTGATGGCAGCAACGTCCGTGACTGGATTCATGTGGAGGATCACGCAGAGGCCCTGATCAATGTTTTACAGAAGGGGCGTGTCGGCGAGACGTATAATATTGGGGGCGGAAGTAATCTTAAAAACATCAATATCGTCGAAAAAATCTGTGACGAGTTGGACAATATAGTCCCATCAAAAGAAATAGAGTCTCGCCGAAAATTAATCACATTTGTTGCCGACCGTCCCGGGCACGACCAGCGCTATGCCATCGATTCATCGAAGATACAGAATGAACTCGGTTGGCATCCGCGCCTGGGACTTGATGACGGTTTGCGGCAAACAGTTCAATGGTATGTAAATAATCGGCACTGGTGGGAGCCGATAATGGCAGAGCGCAATCCGAGCGGCAGACAAGGGCTCGGTAGGGGTAAATAGTGCAGGGTGGAAGCTTTCTTATTTGCGGTGCGGAGGGGCAAGTCGGTGCAGCGCTTGCTCAAATATCGCCGCCGCGTGGCGTGCGATTTTTCCAGCTCTCCCATGACGAATTCGATATTTCTGACGCGGAGAAAATCGCAGAGACCTTTTCGTCGGTCTCACCCAATTTAGTCATTAACGCGGCCGCTTTTACCGATGTTGATGGTGCGGAGGATGATCCCGACGCTGCATATTTGGCGAACAAGGATGGCCCTGCGCGCTTGGCAGACGCGTGTACAAAGGCGGAAATTCCTCTTCTTCATGTTTCAACAGACTTTGTTTTCGACGGCACCAAACCCACGCCCTATACGGAAAGCGATCCAGTTTCACCCTTAAGCGTATACGGGAAAAGTAAGGCGGAGGGCGAGCGGGCCGTGCGCGAATCTCAGGCGAGGCACATCATCCTCCGGACCGCTTGGGTTTTTGGCAAAAAGGGCTCACCGTTCATAAACGCCATTATTAAAAAAGCACGGCAAGGTAACGACCTTCTAGTCGTAGATGATCAAATTGGTGGACCAACGAGTGCGGATGATATCGCCCGAGCTTTAATAACAATGGCAAATTCTGCTATCAGCGGAACGGCCCCCTGGGGGACATATCATTTTTCCGGGGAACCTGATGTTTCACGCTATGAACTGGCGAAAGAGATCGTGGCACACCTTTTCCCAGATGGGAACAATCGACCAAATGTTGAACGGATCACTTCCAAAGACTATCCGACAAAGGCAAAACGACCGGCTAATGTGCAACTGGACTGTTCCAAAATTTTACGGGAATTTAGCATTGAAAGACCAAATTGGTCACACTCGTTAAAACGGGTTGTTGCGGACTTTGAAAGTGAGAAGGTATGAAGGGAATTATTTTAGCAGGCGGAAATGCGACGCGCCTGTATCCGATCACCCACGCCATCTCCAAGCAGCTCTTGCCGGTCTTCGACAAGCCGATGATTTATTATCCGCTGTCAACGCTGATGCGGGCGGGTATTCGCGACATCCTTATTATCACGACGCCCCGCGACAAGCACCTATTCGAAGCGTTGTTAGATGACGGTAATCGGTGGGGGATTTCATTGTCGTATCAGGTGCAATCGAGCCCTGGAGGAATTGCTCAAGCGTTCCATATTGGCCGGGACTTTATTGGCGATGACTCTTGCGCCTTGGCACTAGGAGATAATCTATTCTTCGGTGAAAGCTTGGGCATAATTCTAAAGAAGGCAGCTGGATTGGACACGGGTGCAACGATCCTGTGCCATGAAGTTCCTGATCCCTCGCGGTTCGGCGTCGTTGAATTTGATCCAAAAGGAAATCCCAAAAGTGTCATGGAAAAGCCAGAGAACCCTCTGTCAAATTGGATCGTCACCGGACTTTATTTTTATGATAATTCGGTTGTCGAATTGGCGTCAGAGCTAAATCCCTCGGCCCGTGGAGAATTAGAAATTACCGATATCAACAATATTTACCTCGAACGTGGGGAGCTCAAAGCCGAGCGCTTGGGTGAGAATTTTTCCTGGTTTGATGCAGGGACGTTTGATTCATTACTGCAGGCATCTAACTTTGTTCAAACGGCTGAGAAAGGGCAGGACGTAAGAATAGCCTGCTTAGAAGAAATCGCCTACAGAGAGGGGTTTATTGATAGGATTCATCTCAAGTCTCTTGCCGCGAACCACCCGGACCCTGACATGGCGGGATTTTTGTTAAAAGTTTTGAACGATGGTTAACGCCAAGGCGTTGCAGAAAAAATTCGAACGAGCCGTCGCGTTGCATAGCGCGCAAAAGTTCGAGAAAGCGATTGATGCGTATCGCTCTATATTAAAAAAGTCCCCGACGTATGCACCAGCACTGACCAACCTTGGCCAGGCCCTTAGGAAACTTGGTAAAAATGATCAGGCGTTGAAATATTACGAACGGGCGACCCAAGTGCCTGAGGTTGATTATGGCGCGTGGTTTAATTTAGCTAACCTGCAACTCGAATTAAAAAATATTTTAGAAGCTGAACAGTCGTACCAAATCGCACTTGAAATTAATCCTGACTTTGCCCCGGCGAGCTATCAACTCGGACGGCTTTATCTGGATCGGGATAAAGTTGATGATGCATTAAAATGCTTTGAGCACTCGGCGAAATTAAACCCCACCCACGCCGACTCGCACATGAATGTGGGCACGGCTCTCAGAGAACTCGGCCGCATTGATGACGCTATCCGGCAGCATCTCATAGCCGTGGAAATGAATTCGAAGTCTTGGGCATCACACTATAATCTTGCCCTCAGCTATTACGATAACGGCGACGAGACTCTCGCTTTAGCGAGTCTGAAGGCCGCTAAAGAAAATGCGCCTGCGCCACAGGAGGTCGTATATTCGTACGCGGCAAGATTGGCGGACAAAGGCCAATACGAAGAGAGCGAACTCTACTACCGTGAAGCCCTAGAATTGGGTCCTGAATACGTTCCTGCCCGCATCGGTCTGGCCAATTCATTAATGGCGTGTGCTCAGCCCGCCGAAGCAAAAAAGGAATTTAATAAGGCGGCTGATCAGGCGGCCAGAGATGTTTCTCTTTTGGCCTTAATCGCGACGTCCCTATGGCGATGGAATTTGCGCACTGACTCGATCACGTTGCTGAGAAAAATTATTCGAATTCTGCCTGAAAACGCAGATGCGCGTTTCAATTTGGCGCATGCTTTAAAGGACGTTTCAAAAATATCCGAAGCTGAAAATGAATGTCGTCTGGCACTTCAATTGGCACCCGATCACTCCGAGGCGCTAGGCCTCTTAAGTACAATAGTTGTTCAGAGTGGTCAGATTGAAGAGGCCTTGGAAATTTTCTCAGCTCTTGGGCGAGATAGATCTGATACGGACTCGATAAACTCTGGGGAACTCTTTTGCTCTCTCTATAGCGATGTGATGTCGCCCGAGGAAGTTTTCGCGTTGCACAATCAGCGATTGTCTAATTGGAATGATGATCCCGACTTGGGGAAGCACAACCATTTAAATAGCCCTGATCCCGTGCGAAAACTACGCATTGGTTATATGTCACCAGATTTTTCTGGCAATCATCCTGTCGCGCAATTCATCGCACCTGTGCTTGCCAATCATACCGCTGAACAATTTGAGAGTATTTGTTATTCCTTCCCCCAGCACGCCACGGAGACGGACGCTAACCTAAAGTCGATGTGTGACAAGTGGCGGGATGCGAGCACCTGGTCAGAAGCGCGGCTGATACGAACGATCCTTGATGATGAGATCGATATTCTGGTCGATTTAGCGGGCCATACCGCCGGTGGTCGCTTGCCGTTGTTACGCCATCGTCCGGCACCCGTGCAGGCGTGTTACATCGGCTATCCGCATTCAACGGGACTTAAAACAGTTGATTATTTTATTGCTGACGCAATCGTTTCGCCACCTGAGTTGGACCCTCTTTACAGCGAAACAGTGATGCGGTTGGACCCGTGTGTCTTTTGCTTTGACCCCAACTACGAGACACCGCCGGTGGATTTGGGTTTAGCGAAATCTCGGGAAACAATAACCTTTGGCTCGGCCAATCATGTTCCCAAACTTACCCCAACGACAGTCAAAGTGTGGTCGAAAATTCTACATGAGGTGCCAAAGTCCCGGCTCCTCCTAAAGGCGGGTCCATTTGCCGATAATGCGGTTCAAGAACGTTATTTAGAATTGTTTTCAGAACAAGGGATCGAACGAAATCGCCTTGATCTGCACGGCCCGACAAAATTCTACCCGCATCTAGAATTCTACCGGCATTTCGATATTGGGCTTGATCCTATTCCGTATAACGGTGGCACCACGACCTATCATTCTCTATGGATGGGGGTTCCTGTTGTCACCCTGCAAGGCGGAAATTTTCCCAGCCGGATGAGCTCGAGCATTCTCAGTGTTGTAGGGCTCGACGATTTGGTCGCTCAGTCGGAAGATGAATATGTGAAAATTGCAATTGATCTCGCGACAGACAAGAATCGACGTTTATCGCTTCGCGCCAGCTTACGAGAGACTCTTTCAAAATCACCGGCTTGTAATGGAAAGATATTCACCAAGGGTCTTGAAAAGCTTTATCGAGAGATGTGGCAGCGTTGGTGTGAGGGACAACCTACGATGACGTCGTGACTTTCCTAACAAGCGTCAAACAGTTTCCATTTTCATCACGCTCGTGAACGACACTTTCACATAACTCGAATATTAACCGCCATCCAAGGCCTCCGACGGCGCGATCTTTCACGTCTAACTCACGGTCGTCGGCGGCAAGATCTTTATGCGGATTGAAAGGTTTACCGGGATCGCGGATTTGGATTGAAACTTCGTCTTTGTCACGCGCCAATTCGATGGAAAACTCTTGGCTTTTGGCTAACTCAGCGTAGGAAAGAATATTCGTTACCAGCTCTTCAATGATAAAATCCAATTTGTTTATATCGCGCATGCTGATCTGTTCTGAGTCACAAAATCCATCAATGAATTGGATTGTCTCGTCAATTGTAGTCTCAGAAATTTGGAACGATTTCTTCACGGTCAATCGCCCCCACTGCTGAGGTAACGTATGACGACGATTGTAATATCGTCGAATTGTTCATTGTCGCCAACAAAGCTAATAACATCATCGTGCAGCCCATTTGAAATAGCTTTTGCACTCGTGTCAGGTGTTATGTTGTTTAAATAATTCAAAACGCGATCTGTACCGTAGGCCGTGTCCTCGACCGTAATTGCCTCATTTACACCGTCTGTAATAAGGACAAGAGCATCGCCAGGCTGAAGCTTCTGGTGTTCGGTCGGATAGGTGAAGCCTTCCATGATACCAAGTGGCAGACCGCCTTCACTTTCAAGCGGTTCTGGGGCGCTGCCTTGCCGACACCGGTAGGGAGTGTCGTGGCCAGCATTACAAAACTGCACCTCGCCGGTTTGAGTATCAAGAATGCCCGCAACAGCTGTAACGAACATGGATTTTGGGTTGTCCATTGAAATTTGATGATTTGCAGTACCGATTAGATCGGCAACGGAGCCGTTTTCATTCATCACGGTGCTTTTGCATAAGGCCTTACTCATAGCCATGAACAATGATGCCGGGACACCTTTGCCGGAGACATCCGCAATCAAAAAGAAAAAACGATGATCGTCTATCATAAACAGGTCATAAAAATCCCCGCCGACTTCCTTCGCTGGCTCCAAGACTGCATGCACATCAACATTGCTAGGCAAATTTTCAATCGAGTCGGGGTTTGGCAAAATACTTTTTTGCATTTCCCGCGCGGCGTTAAGTTCGCCTGTCATTCGAGCGTTCTGAAGACGTTGGTTTTGTAAGTTGGCACTCAGCACACGGCGATTTCGATCAGCCTCTACTAGATTGCCAAGTTGTAACGTAAGGAATATCAGGGCGATGGAAAATGTGGGGATAACAGGATCAAGCAAAAGCCTTGCGTTGGCAAAGGCCCCATACCCAACAGCTAAAAAAATTAGAGCCATACCAACAAACAATGCAGACCCAATAGACGGACTGAGTCGCGGCACCAAGAAAATTAAAATAATCCCGGCAATCAGTAAGGCCGCACCCTCTCCAAATCGGGCAACTTCTGGTCGTTTCAATCGGGTGCCCGCGATAAGATTCTCTATAAATTGGGCTTGAATTTCAACGCCATCCATTCGCGCTGTGACCGGTGTCGGAACTGCGTCGGTGAGACCTAGGCCAGAACTTCCGATTAACACGATCTTATTTGTAAGTGCAGCAGGAGGGATTCGTCCTGCTAAAACATCAGCAGCTGAAAATCGTCGTCTGGAATCGCTGTGAGAAAAATGTATCGTGAGGGCTCCCTTCCGATCTGCATCTATCGTCGATTGACCAACTTTTATTGTCTAACGTCAGCGCCTATGGAACAAATTAGCGGGATTGCATAAGAGAGGATTTTTAGCTCAT
>Ga0233439_10006048_pt1 | contig 10932 bp, 12 predicted proteins | sample SI_123_September_6_FD_182713 | JGI IMG/M metagenome (GOLD analysis project Ga0233439, IMG submission 182713) | Seawater microbial communities from Saanich Inlet, British Columbia, Canada - SI_123_September2016_100_MG | ecosystem: Environmental > Aquatic > Marine > Inlet | place: Canada: British... | reverse complement strand
GGTTTCGACAAGTACCCATCCAGAATAAGATTATGGATATTTGCTTCATAAACTATTTTAGTCAATATCTCACCTGCACCACAGAGTAAGCCCGTTTTCATCCGATATGGCGTTGCAGTTAGTCCGACTATCCGAGGCTGCCGTTTTATTTCTTTCTGCAGCTTCCATTGTTCCATGAGAAAGTTCCGGTACATACCTTCGCCTTCTTGCGGAATCCTGTGTGCTTCGTCGATAATTATTAAGTCTTTACCACCAAGTCCGGTATAAGTTTTATTGTAAACAGACTGGATACCTGCAAACAAAATATCATGTTCAGTATCACGCTGATTCAATCCTGCGCTATAAATCCCTACATCTGCGTCAGGACAGACGGTCAGCATCTTCTCAGAATTTTGGCGGACAAGTTCCTTCACATGTGCGAGGACAATGGTTTTAATTCCAGGCCACTTCTTTTGACACTCTTCAATGAACTTTGCCAAGATGATTGACTTTCCACCTCCGGTTGGAATTGAAACGCATGGGTTGCCTTGCTGGTACTGTATGTGTGCCAGCAAAGCTCTCACTGCTGCGTCCTGATAGTCTCGTAATATCATGACCAGGGCATCCCATCAGAAGATTCGGAATTTGCAGCAAATGGAGTGGTTGTTTCCGCTGTACTTTGTGTTGCAGAGGCAAACGGTAAATACTTTTTGACATCATTACTATCGTCATAACCGTTTGTACCTTTTTTGAAAGTAAGCCTCACTGTTACAGGGATATTATGCAGTTCAGAAGAATCCTTAATTTTAATTTTCCCTGCTGCCCTGCAAAGTCCTGCGAGTTGTTTTTTTGCAATCTCAACTGCAATCTCGTTTTTATTCTGCAAATTCAGCCGATCAAAAATAACACGGCCTTTATATTGCCCATCTATTATATCGAGTCTCAAATTCAGATATTTCCCTGTACCTGCCTTGTTTTCTTTAAACTCTGATTCCTTAACTATGCACGGATATTCACCGTTAGGAAGGGCCGCAAAGTCTGTATCTTCTACTACTGTTCCTGCATCAAATATTAGTTCCATTTTAATCTCCTATTCATTATTATTAGTTACGTTTTCACCCCGTGCAGACTCAACTGCAGACTGGAATGCGTTCCACTCAAGAGGTAGAGTGTCAGGCAGGCTGAGCCTAGACTTTGCCTCAAAAGTTGGCTGTTCAGACAGGTGCATGATCCTACGTCCTGTTGCAGTTGGCGTGAACTTTGCGACTCCAAATTTATCTCCAGACTTGCTAGTGAAAATTTCAGGCGAAACAAAAGCCACCACATCGCACCACTCACGGATTAGCCCCCTTACTTTCTTATGCAACTTCAGATCATGCCGATCATACGGATCAAGCCGAGGGTCTTCAACTCTCACTATTTCACTATGTGCAATCAAACCAATCGTGAAACCTAACTCTCTGAGTGCATCAAGCCCCTGCAAGAAGTTTTTCCAATGCGATAACGCAAATGTATAACCCTTGCCGTAACCTATATCTTCTATAGATTCCACACCTTTTGCATCACAGACTGACTGAAATATCATCTTCTCTAGCCAGTCTAACGAGTCAACAACAATCATTTTGCGTTTTATTTTCTTATGATATTGATACACATACTTGAGTGCGTCAATCACGTCTTCCAACTTTGCATTTACTAAATTGATTGACTCAGTATCTATTTCACCAAGTCCACCTTCCAAGTCCAGAAACAGCCCATCCTTAAAGAATGTACTTTTCCCTGAACCATCTGTTCCGTAGAGTCCCAAGCGTATCGGCTTCGGCTGTTTCCCAGACACTATTTCTATTTCCATTGCTCTCCTTTACCAGAGTCTAAATGTTCTATATTCTGAAACAGCCGGATACTTTTCCCACAACTCCGGCTGTTCCTGTTTAAGAGACTTGGTATCAAGCCCCTGCCTTCTGCCGTTGATCCAAGAGGCGATTTTATGGCCTGTCATATCAACAACAACACTTGCGCTTTTCATGTGATTCATGACATCCTTTTTCACTAACTTGAAACCCTCCTCTGCCATGTCTCGTTTGCGTTGCAAATCCTTACCTGCAGCAATTAACTGGCTCAGCATTGGATCTGCCTGTAGCTCCTGCACTTCATCATCTGCTACAGGATACATCAACAATGATTCTTCTGGAGATGCAGGTTCAGGTGGTATGTCAGTCAGTACATGATTCTGCCAAAAAATCACTTCTGCCTGAACAAGTTTCTTGATCTCATCCTCGTCACGTTCAATGCGGTATATTTTCATTTCCTGCCCGCCTATGAGTGCAGCAACATCAAAATAATCGTAGCCTGTAACATAAAGATAGTGATAAACTTGCATTTTATAATGTGCGGGAATATCATCCCCCCATTGTGTGCCTGACCAAAACCCTGCAGTTTTGACTTCCAGACCTGCATTTTCACCTGAAATTTTCCGGTCAATATGCCCCTGCAGAAACGGATATTCTTTAGCTTTTAAGGTCCGGTTGACGTTCCTCACTTTGTTGCCTGTCCGCCTTGCATACTCCTGTGCAATTGGCTCTTCCAAATGTACTCCCCACTGGACTGCTTCTTTGTCATCTAAATTTGCTTGCAGCTTCCGCCCTGTCTTTTCTTGCCAGAGTTCAAACGCAGTTTTCCAGGGGTTGCACCCATAGACAACTCCTGCATCACTGCCACCCATTCCTTGCTTCCGTATTTCAGGATTGCTTTCCGGTTTCATCTGCTAATCTCCATTTGAGTTTGTTGAAAAATGAGAAGAAACGTTTCCTTGCCTTCTCGTTCCGCTTCTTCTTTGTTTCTCGGATTGCTTTTAGCAATAAGAAATTATTTATTGTCTGTTCCATACTTCTCCTTTTTTAGAGTGTAGCCCATCTCAACCAGAGCTTCTTCAACGAGCCAAATGCTCCTTAACCTGCTTTTCTGTCATTTTCCCCTGTATTACTTAAAAATTTGTCAAATATAGCTTCCCCAATCTCTGAATCCACACAATTCCTGAGTAACTGCCTCTTGTTCAACCCTCTTAAATCATACTGGGACAAGTCTATCTTGTGGTATTCCTGTAAGTCAGGTATCTGGGCACTCCTTAACTTCGATTTGTTAGGTATGGGGATCTCGTAATCAATGAAATTCGACCAAATAAGATGCCTACCTGCCTTACCAGTAGGTGCCACCAAAGGCTGATAATACGGAGATACATTCTCAACAATAAACTTAGCTTTTGAATTGTGCTGAAGAAATATGATCTCCTGATACAGCTTCATGTCAGGATATTTTGGGGGGGAACCTCTGAACCTAACACATATATTATGCCTAAAACTGCTGTGAGTCTGGCACGGTGGAGAAGACCAAATTAAGTCATACTCACTGTAATTGTCCAAAAGATACCCATGTGCATCACCAACAATAACCTCATCTAAAGGGAACCTATCCCTGTAAACATCAGCTATCTGAGGGTTGAACTCCACGGCAGTAATATCATGCTCACTGCCCCAAGAAGCCCTATTACCTCCAAGTCCTGAATAAAGGTTCAATACATTCACTCCTTCTCCTTTTTTAGAGTGTAGCCCATCTCAACCAGAGCTTCTTCATAAGTTACACCTTCAAAATGCTCACAGTCTTTCTCTTTTGGATCATAAAAATCACTCCAAGATTGCCACCAATAATGACTTGGCTTTGCTGTTGAGCGGTAGCACTGCTTGCGCTTTGGGCAAGACTTAGTAGCACACATTGTTATGTCAGGCATTAGCGCATCCTCCGTTTCCTCTTGATTTCCTTAACCATCCCACCAGCAACTGCCAGCAAGATAACCAAAATTGGGGCAACCCATAAAGGGGACAAAACCCATAACCATGACCATGAAATGTAGTCTGTTAATTTCAGGCCGATGAATAAAACTGTTAGTAGTCCTGTAAATTCCATGCTGATCTCTCCTTTCATAACGCTTCAATAAATGGTTTGCTTTTATAATGTTTTGCGATATTTGCAGCCATTCTCTGTCGTGCTTTTCCATCCTCTGCAGCTCTTTTGATCCTCTCAGCTTTCGCTTTCAAAAACTGTTGCTGTTCCTCTGTAGTTTTTTTATGATGACCTTCAAAGATCATATCTACATAATCTGTCATAAATTCTCTAAACGAATTGAACCTGTTTCAGCCCAGTATTTCTTAGCAGAAATATTCCAGACTGTGCAGTCCTCAGCAAATAGTGCATCCAGCACAGACTTGACTAAATTATCCACATCTTTTCGGCCTTGACTTGGTTGTCCAAGCATTTCTATTTTGCGTTTTTTACTCCATGATTTAGGCATTGGGAGATAAAATTCCATGCTGAGTTCATTTGACGGAAAAAACTTTCCTCTAAGACAGGCTTGTCTCAACTGATCCGCAAATGCTCTGTATCGCAGGACAACTGGCCGTTTCTTCCAGCGGTCACTACGAGTCTGGCGAGGCTTGGCTACCGGATCAATTTCAATTTCGATCAACATTGTGTATCTCATCCATGAGTTGCATTTCGTAGCCAAGCCCCATCAGAGTGTCAGGCGACCATCCTGACACATGAGGAATTGCGATTGACGGGGTTCTCCCATTTTGCTGGTCGGGTAGGCGTGTTACCCTCCCACCTTCTGAGAGATATTTTAAGATTTCTTTTTTGTTGGGAGAACTCCCTAGATTTGGGGAAGTATGATAAGTTTTTTCGGAAACTTGTGTGTTGCCTGAATAACCATTGAATGTCCATTTGCAGGGGTTCACTGCTCTTCTTTTCCTTTTTTCCTGTGCCTGTTCTTTTGTTGCAGTTTTTCTGCAGTTAGTGCAACAACATGTGTGATCCGTTCTTTTTGGCCAAAAAAGGATTTTGCAAACAATACAATTCCTCTGCGGCAGAGCAGGGTAGAGCTTCCTAACTCTCTTTTCCCGTGCTAATTTCTGCATCATGTAACATGTGTCAGAACAGTAACGTGTTCTTCTTCCAGTTAAATCTTTTCCGCATGAGCAGTGAGTCCTTTTCATGCGGCATCCAAGCGATTATTGTTCTTTTTTCGGGATTTAATATCCCTCCAGAGTTCCTCCTTCTCCATCTTCTTCTTCTGCATAATTTCAGACTTCTTCAGTTCTGGTCTAAAATCTTCTCTCAGTAATCTCACTTCTTTTGTGAGACTATTGATTGCTTCAAGTAGCTCATTCGTCATAATAATCCTCTACAGGTTCAGGGTCATCAGGATCATAGTTGTAATGTTTTTCCGGAAGGCTGTGCTTATCTTCGTAAGCCTCTTCATCAAACAGCCAGTGTGGTTCTTCCATATTCCTCTATATCTTCGGCTTTAAAAAACTTCGGCCCGTTGACATGGATTTGCACATTAGGAATTGTGTCATGCAACTTCCGAAACTGGCTTTCAGTTAAATCCAAAAACCTTGCGGCTTCTGGTGACTGCATCCAGCCGGGGATCTTTTGACTTGATTGCTTACTCATAAAAGGTGTATTATCTGGTTAAGTGGTTAGCTTGGTTAATGTTCTTATAGAATATATCCCTTAAAAGAGACTGTCAAGAGATATATTTATATTTTTTACATTTTATTCTATTATCTTGTCTCTAATTAGTACAAATATCCCACTAGGAGTTGATATGATTGGGGAAAGGTTTAAAAGAATGAGGCAAGATTTGGGTCTGTCTCAGGAAGATTTAGCAAGGGATTTGGGGATTAGCAGGAGTACCCCATCAAAAATTGAAAGGAATGAGCAACAGGAGGTTAGCTCAAAAATTCTCATTGGATTGATTGAGAAGTTTGGAGTGAATGTCTTGTGGCTCTTAACAGGTGAAGGCAATTCACAAGCACAGGGGAACGCCAACCCTACCAATGATGAGGAGTTAAAAGTACTCAGAGACGAAAACATCCGGCTCAAGATGGAGGCAGATGAAATGAAAGAGGAAAAGAGAAACCTCTGGGAATTGTTAATGGAAGCCAAAAAAAAGCCACCACTGCCCTCTTTATCAACAGAGGGAGAAGGTATGCCTAAACTGAAAGGAGAGTTATGAGGAAGCCAAACCGAATATTTGAAGATGTAAAACGGGGATTCCTGAGAGGAAGATTTGTCGAATTAAAACAAATCGGGGAGCGTTCGCCCACCTACAATTTATGCACTCTAAAAGAGTATGACTATATAGGAGCAAAAAAAAGAACCGATGAAGAAAAAGACCAACTTGAATTAAGACTCTATTCTAAAGTCTTGCTCAAAAAAGAACGGGAGTTGAAACACAAACTGGAAAAGAAGAAAGAATCTCAACTGACTGAAGCTGAGAGACATACTGTAAAAGAGAGTATAAAAAAATATTTAGACGAAATTCTCACAAGCCGTTCCAAGTCGTCACAACTCCTGTTTGCGCAACAACTCAGTTTTTGGCAATACGAGATGGGGCATGTTAAACTCTCGAATCTCAAAGCTATCAATATTCAAGCAACTAGAGATAAACTAAAAAACGACAGCAGAACTAACTCTACTGTAAACAGATATATGCAGTCGTTCAGTGCAGTTATAGGTTCAGCAGTTAAAGATTTTCACTGGCTAGAGCATAACCCATGCTCTCAGATCAGGAAACTACCAGAACCGAAAGGTAGGGCAAGGTATCTCAAAGATGATGAACTGAAATCCTTACTAACTGCCTGTACTGGAGATTTGTATTTAGCTGTACTTTTAGCCCTCTCGACAGGTGCAAGACAGCAAGAGATATGGGGTCTAAAATGGCAGGATATTGATTTTAAAAGAGGCTTGCTGATATTCATACTTACAAAATCAGGTGAACCACGTTCTGTACCAATGACTCAAGACTGTCAAGCACATCTGCAACAACGATTTGCAGAGAAAGCATCGGACAAATTCGTCTTCCCGTCTCCGGTGAAAGACAACAAGCCGAACGACTTTAACCGCACATGGAGAACTACCCTTAAAAATACAGGGATAACCGACTTCAAATGGCACGATTTAAGACACTCTGCTGCATCGTATCTTGTCATGGCAGGTGTGCCGATTCGTGAAGTCAGCGAGATTTTAGGACACTCATCTATTACTATGAGCGTCAGATATACACATCTCTCATCTGAAGCACTTAGACCTGCAATAAATAAATTGTCAGCAAAATTAACATAATGATTCCAAAGCCTTAAAATAGGCTATGTCAACTGGAGGTAATAAAATAATGGGTCACCTGTATAGCACTGATATTACAATTATTTTTTATTGTTTGGGAGCAGGATGTCGGGAGTTCGAATCTCTCCACCCCGACCAACAATATCAGTTACTTACAAGATTTTCCCTCTTCAAAATTCAATGTAAACTAATGTAAACAAGCCCTTTTTAGGGTGTTTTATGTCGCCTGAATGTAAACAAATTGGGTGTTCTGCACACCTGCTAAACGAGCAGGCTGCCTACCTTCTCTTACCCCGCTTTTTTTTCTTCACTTCCTCACCATACAATATTTCAACAGCTTGTCTCGACAAATAGTCCCTACTTGTCTGAGATGCTCCTGCAACAGCAACAGCACCTGCAACCGGAGCTTGGAATGGGCCAAGAGAAGATAGAAAAGCGGGGTTACTGGCCATTGTGACAATAAAAGGAATGACGGCTAACTGGTAAATCCCTTTCGCTGCACCCAATTCTGCATTTAGTGTTTTAGGAGAGTTTGTACCCTTTTGTGACGCTCTTATTAATTTTTCAATCGGCTGCAGCCAAAAAGCTCCAGTTGCACCAACTCCAAGATTAGCCAAATCTCTCTGGTAACGCACACCCCTTACAGCTTGGTACAAGGGGTCTGCTGCACCTAATGCACCTGTTCTGGAAAAGGCAATTTCAGCCAAGTACTGTTCAAGATTACCCTTCTCTTTCTCTTCTTCCCACCTGTCCCGTTTGGTCAGAAATTCTCTAGCTGTGCTGACAAGGAAATGTCCAGCATATAACTGGAAGACTGGCCCTATTAAATTAACAGCATCCAGCATAGCTTTCTTGCTGCCAAAATGTTTCTTGGTACGAGACAACCTTTTTGTCTCTGCAATCAAAACATTCCTGGCAAAAGAATAATTAAAGGATTGGATAGAGTAAACAAACCTACCCAAAGGTGTTTCTGCATAGCGGGGTTTGGAAGCCATCTCAGGGTCTTGGATTGATCTATTGACAATTCGTCCTACTACGACAGAAAGCATTTCTGACATGTCACTTAATTCACCGTGCTTGTCTAGTAATGCCTCTGCAGATGGGAGTATCGAATTGTCTGTCAGTTCCAGGTAATAATCTGTAAAGAGTCCCATTTCTGCTATTGATACCCCCAAATCCTGCAATTCTAACTCTGCCTCTTTCTTATTGTCTGCGATTGCCTGTTTTGTCTCTCCGACAGGCTGTTTGTACTGCACGGATAATTCCCGTATAAACTGGAATCCCACTAACATTACTGCTCTACGCTGAGCATTTGTCAGTCCTTGTAACCCTGTAATCACAAAGAATCTGCTCATCTTTTTTGCAGTGTTAGGGTCATCCATCAACATCCCTCCTAAACGATTTGCAACCATCTCACCTATTTCTGGGTCATCAACTACACCTAGAATGTTAGCAACTTGCTTCCGTTTTTGGACGTTCTGCTCTCTGTCTTTACTGACGTAAGTTAAAAGCTCTTCTGTAGTCAAAGCAAAAGCCTTAGCTCCTTTCAAAACCGACCTTGTTTTTATACCTGCTACAAAAGGTTCTGCTATGCTGGAAACTGCTGCTTTAGTCAACATACTCATAATGGCGATTGAATGAAGTTTGTTTAGACCCTTTTGTGCAATTGTGTCAACAGTCTTACCACCCATCCCCATAAGTGACATCGCATCTCTTCGTACATTTATCACCTCTTCAGGATATACTTCACCTGACAATTTCTCCTGCAGAAGATACTCTAAATAGTTTCTTGGTTCTCCTGTAGCATTGGACTTCTTTTTACCTTCAGGTACTAACCAACTGCCAAACCTTTTTTCAAATTCTGTCTTTCGAACAATTGAACTAATATATTTACCTATTGCATCGACCGGATCAGTGTAGAAGTCTGCCATGTATGTATCTGCCTCTTTAGGCAGCTTACGTTTCTTGGTATATTGCCCCATTGGTGAATGAGCAGAAGGGTCTTCTCCAGACAATTCATGGATTCTTTTGTTCCAATCCTCTGCTCCAAAATCCGACCACGCATCACGCAACTCATTATGCCCCTCAAAAATAGCATCCGCATCGTCTTGCAGAATATTTTCTATCTGTGTTTTTAATTCCTTATTTTTTGTTTCTGCATCTTTTACATCATTATCTGGGTCATTATTGAACTCAATTTCTTTTTGAATTGCCCCTACTCTTTTTGCAATGGCTGCTATTTTGTTGATTGCATCAATATCCATAAGACGGAACATTTTTCTTCTGGCAACTTTCCCTACACTCAACAATTGCTCTAAAGAGCTTGGCTCAAATTCCCCATGATCGTTCACCCATAATACTTCCTTATATAATGCAGTGGCTTTTTCTGTAAAACCCTGTTGGTCATGGAACACTAACTGAGTATCTAAAACTCTTGGCAAATAAGAGTTTTCTGAAAGGAAATTTATTTCAACATGCCCTTTCTTTGTATAGTGATATAATTGGTTCAATAAATTCCTTAAATCACCTGCTAATGTAATTACATCAGCATTCATTTTACCGGACTGTGCTTTTGTTATCGTTGCAGGGTCTGAGGTTAGTAGAAGTTGTAAATTTTTCATATCTTCATCACTGAAAAGAGAAGCATTATGCTTGTTCAACATCTCTTTAAACACATGAGAACGTTGCCTTACCACTCTTCTACTTGCTTCAGTGAATGTCCCCCCTTTGGGTGCAGGTCTTTCTCCCCCTGGGTCATCAATTAATTGCTTTATAATATAATTGAAGGCAGGTTGAGTTTTCCCATTGTTCCGGTAACGGTGTGCCATATCCAGCAAATTAGCCCGTTTAGAAGAAAGCAAAGGGTGCATTAGTTGGTCTTGTATTTTAATAATTAGTTGGTCTTTTTTGCTCTTTTCTTCATGACGTACAGGACGGTCGAGTTCTCTCTCCAACTGCCTTTTATGCGCCCGCAACTTTCTGTCTGTCTCTGCTTTTGCCTCTTTTGAAAACAGGTTAAAATGCTTCGGGTCTTTATAGTGGGAAGCCCACTCAATCACTCGGCCTTCTCCTGGTGCTTTTGCTGCTTCTCCGATCAGCATTTCTTCGTTTAAAGCTGAAAACAGAGCATTGAATTTAGTAAAAATATTTAGTCTCTCGCTCTCTTTGGGGAACAGGTTGCTCAGGTACACATCCATCCCTGAGACATCTTCCTTCTTCAACTGATACACATAATCCGGCATTGATAAAAATTCTGTTCCTCCAGCTTTTTGTGTCTCCACCAAATGTGCAACGTATGCCTCAAATGCTCTAGCAAACATCTCAGTTGGTCTTGGCCAGTAGTCTTTATTACCAAATGTATTGCCAAAACTATCTGCTAGTTTCTTATAGTTCGATTTTGGAATCTTCCGCCTACTGATCCCCTCCATCAGCCTTTCTATCTGTTCTTCTGCCTTTGCAATAGTTGCAGGTGGTGGCTTATTTCCTCGTTTTGCAGCCCATTTTTTGGACTTCTCAAGCTGCTGTTCTAGTGCTAAAATCTCTGCTGCAACAGCCCCATCTTCAAAGAAAATTGAGTTTATTACTTCTGCAAAAGCATATTTAACCTTTTCTGCAGGATTATCACTGAGCCATATTTCTGTGCCGGCCTCACTGTCTCCTCGAAGTAATCCAGACATCCCCCTGTGCCAACCTTCAGACAAATTGCTTAATATATGATAGTCAAGAGCATGGCCGTATTCGTGAGCAAATACATTGGCACGCCCCGCAACGCTG